>FWWL01003159.1_pt1 | contig 31139 bp, 30 predicted proteins | sample 2228331 | NCBI WGS metagenome assembly FWWL01 (sample SAMEA103939775, study PRJEB20133) | metagenome
CGCCTGCGAGGTCTGCAGGGCTTCCTGCGTGCCCCGTTCCTGCGTCTGGGCGGCAACGGCGGTCTGAGTCCACACGGCAGGGTCGGTGGTAGGAGCGGGGGTAGGCGTTGCCTGGCAGGCGCCCAATCCCGCGGCAGTGAGCGATAAAACCAGCAGAACAAAGACAATCGTTCGAGGCATAGGCTTCCCCCTCAAGGGTGTGGATGGTTTAAGTATATCTGAATTTTGTCCAGTGGGATGGGAAAAAAGCGCTTGTCGGCTGTTCGGGCTTCCCGCCCGCAGGGGTAGAGGAGATCCATGCCCTTTCGGCTCTTGCGGGATGCAGGCTTATGCCTCCTCCGCCTCGTCCAAAATCCGGCGCAGATAAGCCAGCATGAACACAGGCATGGCGCCGGTCCATCCGTTCAGGGCATCCCGCGCCTCATATAAAATCCTTGCGATCCTTTCCTCTTCGCTCTCCTCCTCTTCCTGCGCAACACGCGTCACAAGATCGAGCAGGTTTGGCGATTCTGCGCGTTGATATTCCAGAATCACGCCTTCATCCAGAAACGACTCATAATACACCCGCACCTCATCCCGCTCAAAGGCGCTCAAATCCAGATCGCCATCTTCCGGGATGTGCGCGACGCTTTCATTGGGCATGATGTATGCCTCAAACCGGTGGATGAGTTCCCTGCGCGGACGCTCACGGTTGTTCAGGGCAAAAACCCGATCCGCGATTTGGCGCAGGTCGCCTCCCTTCAGGACAGCGAGATAATTGTTTTCAACCCCAGATAACAGCACCAGGTATCGATCTTTGGTCATATACCCCTCCTTTGCGCATGCAGGATGCGCCCCTCTCCAGCACGGCAACGCCCGCGGGGGATGGCTTCGTCCTGCCCCCACGTTAGCCATCGGGCTGTGTTCTGGACATCACACTCCGGGTGGTCTGCAACCCGTGCCTGCCTCTTCCTGAATGCAGACGCAAATTCAGGGGGAATGAAAGTTGTTGGGTGTTTCTGCTTTGGTTTCCTTTCCGGTCTTCCTGGATTCAGACGAAAAAAGCCCGCAATATCCCCCCTCATGGAGGCTCTGATGTCTTCACTTCCTTTCGAGTCCTGCCGATTTCAGCCTGCGCACCTTGTGGGCGGAGACCTGACCTGAAGAAGGATATCATGCGCGGCGGCGTTTCTCGCGCTCGTATTCGTAGGCGCTTTTCAGCATCACGAGCATTTCGCCAATGCCCAGCATCTCGGAGTCGTTCGGGTGCTTTTCGAGCCACTCACCCAGACGCTGGCGGAGCCTGTCCACGTTTTCCTCGCTGGGATCGCCGAACAGGATCGCCTCTTTGAGCCGCTTCCGCTCAAGGCGCTCTTCCTCAGATAACCCCAGGCGGAGCCCGTCAGGGTCAGGATCAAAGTACTTGTTCCGTTCAAAGGGAAATTTGTCAACGTCAATATCATCATCATCCTCTTGATATTTTTCCTGCTCAGCCATACTCACCACCCATACTCCTCAATCAATTTCCGCTCGTATTCATCCATCTGGTCCAGGACATTCTTCACCTTGCGCTTTTGGCGCCCTGCGCCTTAATACCCTTTCGGGTCTTCTTGGATTCTGACGGAGGTCTTACCATGAACGAGTCCGTATTTAATACGTCTTAATACCCTTTCGGGTCTTCTTGGATTCAGACCGAAAGAACCCCGTTTGGCAACCCAACGGGTATCCGTCTTAATACCCTTTCGGGTCTTCTTGGATTCAGACCAAAAATTTTTATTCACCCAGAAAATCGCTCAATGACAATTGTCTTAATACCCTTTCGGGTCTTCTTGGATTCAGACCAAAATCATGGGCACACTTTTCGGTGCGAAGTAAGCGATTGTCTTAATACCCTTTCGGGTCTTCTTGGATTCAGACGCGAATTGAATCGCTCATGCCACAATTCATTGTTCAGTCTTAATACCCTTTCGGGTCTTCTTGGATTCAGACATTGAGGGGCACCAGGCAAAGGCGGGCGGGACAGAGCAAGTCTTAATACCCTTTCGGGTCTTCTTGGATTCAGACGAAAATATGTCTAAAGGGTTTGGGGCGATCATGGCAGAGGCAGTCTTAATACCCTTTCGGGTCTTCTTGGATTCAGACACCAGCATTTTTATATTTTCGACGGCTCCCGCATAGTGGCTTTTACGTCTTAATACCCTTTCGGGTCTTCTTGGATTCAGACTCAGGGGCGAATCCCCTGCGTCGCTTGCCAATATCGTTGGTCTTAATACCCTTTCGGGTCTTCTTGGATTCAGACGCATGAGGGAGAGGCGTGGATTGTAGTGGACGCCGATCCGTCTTAATACCCTTTCGGGTCTTCTTGGATTCAGACCGAGCAATTTATGGTTATCCTGCCCCCAATGAGCGTGGTCTTAATACCCTTTCGGGTCTTCTTGGATTCAGACACAGTAAAAAAAGTGATTGAAGTTTTGGAACAGGTCTTAATACCCTTTCGGGTCTTCTTGGATTCAGACGTACATTGAACCTTGTTCCGACCATCGTGGCTTACTACGGGTCTTAATACCCTTTCGGGTCTTCTTGGATTCAGACGGACTGACTAGCACTGTGCTGGGCAGGCGCGCGAGAGGTCTTAATACCCTTTCGGGTCTTCTTGGATTCAGACAAAGACCCGCTGGCACATCAATCTTGATGGTCACCATTTTCAGTCTTAATACCCTTTCGGGTCTTCTTGGATTCAGACGACAATACTGTCGTGCTGGCAGACGGAGTAGAAAGCGTGGGTCTTAATACCCTTTCGGGTCTTCTTGGATTCAGACACAGGAATCCTTCTTGCCCGCCGGCTGCGGCTGGGACGGTCTTAATACCCTTTCGGGTCTTCTTGGATTCAGACGAACTGTTTATACCGCGCATGTCTGGGACAATTATCCCAACCGTCTTAATACCCTTTCGGGTCTTCTTGGATTCAGACGATTCGATTTTGACACTGGCAAGGTTACTATGATGTTAGAAGTATGTCTTAATACCCTTTCGGGTCTTCTTGGATTCAGACTGCACTTTTACCCTTCCACCGTTCGGCGGTAGAACTGCCGCGCAGAACAAACCGCTTCCAGAATAGCACATCTTTTTCCAAAAATCAAGCCTTTTTCCCCACCTTTCTTGCCTGTAAGATGTTTTCATCTTCCACCTGCCCAAATTTTGCGTACCCCCCCTTCCTCGAAGGGCATTTTCAGGCATTTTTCGAGGGGGGGTACGCAAACCGTTTTAACCCCGCGCCGGAGCGTCTGCCAGCGCCATGCTCAGGGCTTCGCGCAGAGAGCGCGCTTCCAGCACCTGCAGGGTCTCGGGGTAGGCTTCGCCCCCGCGGCGGATGCGCCGCGGCACCACAGCCGTATCGAAGCCCAGTTTGGCGGCTTCGCGCAGGCGCGCGCTCATCTGAGCCGGCAGGCGCAGTTCGCCCGAAAGCCCCACCTCGCCGATCAGCACGGCATTGGCGCGCACCGGCACGTCCTTCATGGAAGAGGCAATCGCCGCCGCCACCGCCAGATCGGCGGCAGGCTCGCTGATGCGCAGTCCGCCAATCACGTTGACGAAGACATCCTGCTCGGCAAGGCGCATGCCCAGGCGGCGGGTCAGCACGGCGGTGATGAGCAGAAGGCGGTTGCCGTCAATGCCGTTGGGGGTGCGGCGCGGCAGGGTGAGCGGGCTGGGGCTGGTCAACCCCTGAATCTCCACCAGCAGAGGGCGCGTGCCTTCCATGGTCACCGCAATGGCAGAGCCGGGCACGTTGACCAGACGCTCGGCAAGGAAGGCTTCGGAGGGGTTGAGCACCTCGCTCATCCCGCGTTCGAGCATCTCGAACACCCCCACTTCCGAGGTGGCGCCAAAACGGTTCTTCACCGAGCGCAGCAGGCGGTAGGACTGGTAGCGGTCGCCTTCCAGATACAGCACCGTATCCACAATGTGCTCCAGCACCCGCGGACCGGCGATGATGCCCTCTTTGGTCACATGCCCGATGACGAAAATGGAAATCCCCGCCGATTTGGCGAGGTCGCGCAGACGGCTGGCGCACTCGCGCACCTGCGAAACCGAACCCGCCGAGGACTCCAACCCGGGCAGGTAAACGGTCTGGATGGAATCCACCACCAGCACGGCGGGGTTCAGGGCGCGCACATGCTCCAGCATGGCGTCCAGATTGGTCTCGGTGAGCAGGAAGAGATGTTCGGGCACGGGGCGGGAGTGGAGCAGACGCACCGCGCGCATCTTCACCTGCCGTTCAGACTCCTCGCCGGAGATGTACAGCACGCGCCGTTCCTGCGCCATCTCCAGCGCCACCTGAAGCATCAGGGTAGATTTGCCGATGCCCGGGTCGCCGCCCACCAGAGTGATGGAGCCGGGCACGACGCCGCCGCCCAACACGCGGGCAAACTCGCCGATGGGCACGGGCAGGCGGGCTTCGTGATCGCCCTCGATTTCATCCAGACGGCGCGGCTGAGACGTCACCCCGCCCGGCGAGGACGAGGCGCTGGGGCTTTTGGCAGGCGCGGCGGGCGGAGCGATGATCTCCTCGACCATGCTGTTCCACGCCCCGCACTGCGGACAGCGCCCCATGGCGCGCGCCGCCACCCGCCCGCAGTTCTGGCAGACATAACGGGTTTGCACTTTTGCCATGTGCTTCATTATATCCCCGTTTGAACGGACGTATAATTAACCCCATGAGCGACAAATCTTCCATTGCCCTGGTGACCGACTCCACCTGCGACATCCCCCCGGCGTATCTGGAGCGGTACGGCATCATCGTCCAGCCGCATGTGCTGATCTGGAACGGGGTGGAGTACCGCGACCGCGTCACCCTCTCTTCGGAGGAGTTTTACCGGCGCATCCAGCAGGAAAACAGCCTGCCCACCACCGCGCAGGCAAGCGCGCACGATTTCTTAAGCCTGTTTAAGACGCTGAAAGAGCAGGGCTACCGCGAGGTGGTGGCGATTCTGCTCAGCGCGCAGTTCAGCGGGGCGATTCTCTCGGCTCAGCAGGCGGCGGAGCAGTCGCCCATTCCCGTGCATGTGTACGACTCGCGCTCGGTGACGGCAGGGCTTGCCTGGCAGGTGCTGGCGGCGGCGCGCGCCCGCGAGCAGGGCGCATCGGCGCAGGAAATGCTCGCCGCGGCAGACCGCGTGCGCCGTAAATTGAGCCTGGTGATTGCTCTGGACACGCTGGAGTATCTGCACCGCGGCGGGCGCATCGGCAAGGCGGCGTGGCTGGCAGGCTCGCTCCTGCGCATCAAGCCGCTGGTGCGCGTCAACCGGGAAACGGGCATTACCGAAGCCTACGGGGTAGAGCGCACCCGTCAGCGGGTGGTGGAAGCCATGGTCAAACGCTTCTTCAGCGAGGTGGCGGGCGAAGGCGCCCTGCACGTGGCGGTCATGCACGGCATGGCGGAAGAAGAAGCCCAAAGCATCGCCGAGCGCATCCGGCAGGAGCATCCCGACGCCGAGGTGTACGTGCACCTCACCGGACCGGTGCTGGGGCTGAACACCGGTCCGCGCGCGCTGGCGCTGGGCGGCTACCGCGAATGAGGGGCGGCGGCGCTTTCCCAAAGCCCATGGGGGCGGGAATCAAAACACGGCAGAGCGGTGCATCTCTGCCGTGAGCCTTTCCCGAAAGAGGGTCATTCCTTCAGCAGGTCTTCCAGCACCTGACGCGCCACGTTGGGGTCGGCTTTGCCGCGCATCTTGCGCATCACCTGCCCGACGAACCAGCCCATCAGGGTTGCCTTGCCTTTTTTGTAGTTCTCCACCTCGGCGGGGTTTTCTGCCAGCACTTCCTGCGCCACGGCGCGGATGGCGCTGTCGTCGCTCACCTTTGCCAGCCCTTCGGCTTCCACAATCTCCGCCGGAGAGCGCCCGCTGTCTTCCACTTTGCCCAGCAGGGCTTTGCCGGTGTTCAGGTTGATCGTTCCGGCATCCACCAGCCGAAGGATCTCCGCCAGATGGGCGGGGGAGAGGCGCATGGCGGCGGGGTCGAGCCCGCGCTCGTTGATCAGCCGCAGGACGTCGTTCATCATCCAGTTGGAGACCTTCTTGGGGTCGCCGCCGTAGGATCGGACCGCGGCTTCGTAGTAGTCGGAAAGCCCGCGTTCGGCGGTGAGGATTTCGGCATCGTACTCGGGCAAGCCGTACTGCTCCACAAAGCGGGCGCGGCGCGCCAGCGGCAGTTCGGGGAATTCCGCCAGAATGCGCTCCTTCCAGGCGTCATCCAGCCGCACGGGCAGTAAATCGGGTTCGCGGAAGTAGCGGTAATCGGCTTCGGTTTCCTTGGAGCGCATCTTGCGCAGGGTTTGGGTCTCGTCGTCCCAGTCCAGCGTCCAGGCTTCCACCCGGCGCCCGGCTTCCACCTCGCGGATCTGCCGTTCGATTTCGTTCTGGATGGCATTGCGCACGGCGTCGATGGAGTTGACGTTTTTGATCTCCGTCTTGGGGTTGAGGATGGTGGAGCCTTTGGGGCGGATGGAGACGTTGGCATCACAGCGCAGGTGGGCTTTTTCCATGTCGGCTTCGGAAATGCCCAGCCAGCGCAGGAGTTGGCGCAGGCGGATGAGGTACTGGGCGGCTTCGTCGGCGCTGCGCAGGTCGGGACCGGTCACCATTTCGATCAGCGGGACGCCACAGCGGTTGAAGTCAATGTAGCGCTGTCCGTTGACGTTTTTGGTCTTTCCGGCGTCTTCCTCGATGTGCAGTTTGTGGATGGTCACCCGGCGCACGTAGCCCTGCGGCATGGGCAGGTCGAAGAAACCGCCGTGCGCCAGCGCCATATCGTACTGCGAGATCTGATAGCCCTTGGGCAGGTCGGGGTAGAAGTAGTTCTTGCGGTCGAAGTAGGAAATCGGGCGGATCTGGGCGTGCATGGCGTGCGCCAGCAAAACGGCTTTCTCCACCACCGCCTTGTTGAGCACCGGCAGGACGCCCGGCAAGCCGGTGCACACCGGGCAGATGTTGGTGTTGGGCGGCTCGTTCCACGAATCGGCTTTACACGAGCAGAAGATCTTGGTGGTGGTGTTCAGTTGAATGTGGGTTTCCAGCCCGATGACGGCTTCATATTCGCTCATAACACTCGCATCCTCTCTGGGGAGATTATATCATCAGCCGGTCAGGCGAGGAGTTTCGCCAGCGTCAGCCCGGCGGCGATCAGCAGGCAGTACACCAGTTCCAGTTGACCGGTGCCCGCCAGGGTGCGGTTGAGGGCGCGTCCGCTCTGGGTGGCAATCTGGCGCACCAGCGGCACTGCCCACGGGATGGACAGCCAGCACAGCAACACCCACGGGGAGATCAGCCCGGAAAGGGTCATCAGCAGGGGGGCAAGGTACGCCAGCATCAGCAGGGAGAGGTATTCCTTGCGCGTCCAGTCGGCGCCGAAGCGCACCGCCAGCGTGCGCTTGCCGCTGAGCGTGTCGGTGGGGATGTCGCGCAGGTTGTTGACCACCAGAATGTTGACCACCAGCGCGCCGATGGGGATGGAAAGCGCCAGCGCCGCCAGGGTGACGGTGCGGGTGTGCACGTAGTAGGTGCCCGCCACCGCCGCCAGCCCGAAGAAGAGGTAAACAAAGACCTCGCCCAACCCGTTGTAGCCCAGCGGGTAGGGACCGGCGGTGTAGAGGATGGCGGAGAGAATGGAGAGAACGCCGATCAGGATGACCACCCAGCCGGAGATGAGGGTGAGGTACACACCGCACAGCGCCGCCAGCCCAAACACCACCGCCATGCCCATCTTGACCTGCGCCGGAGTGAGCAATCCCGCCTGAGTCACGCGGGTGGGACCGACGCGCTGGCTGGTATCGGCGCCCTTCTGATAATCGTACACGTCGTTGGCAAAGTTGGCGCCGATCTGCAGGAAAAGCGCGCCCAGCAGGGCGGCAAGCGCGGCATCCCAGCGGAAAGCGCCATCGTAAAACGCCAGCCCGCTGGCGGCAATCACCGGCGCCACGGCGGCGGGCAGGGTGCGCGGTCGCGCCGCCATCCACCAGATGCGCAGGGGGGAAGAGGGGGGAAGTGAAACGTCTCTTTGCTTCATAACCAAACAATGGTAAAAACGATCATCTTTGCTTTCAGGAAATTCGTTCCTGAACTCGTTTCAAATCATGTTCTACCATAATTTTGACCAGCTGTTCAAAAGATACGGTAGGATACCAGCCAAGTTTTTTACGTGCTTTTGCCGCGTTACCCCGGAGTTCATGGGTTTCTGCCGGGCGAAAAAGATGCGGATCCACAATGACATATTTTTCCCATTCCAAATCAGCCAGAGCAAACGCGTACTGAACAAACTCCCGAACCGTATGGGATTCACCGGTAGCCACTACATAGTCATCGGGTTGATCCTGCTGGAGCATCAGCCACATCGCACGGACATAATCGGGGGCATATCCCCAATCCCGACGCGCATCCAAATTTCCCAATCTTAGTTCTGTCTGGTACCCCATTTTGATTCTTGCTACGGCATACGTGATCTTTCGAGTAACAAACTCAAAGCCGCGGCGTTCCGATTCGTGATTGAAAAGGATTCCATTGCAGGCAAAAATTTGGTAGGCTTCCCGATAATTGCGAGTAAGGTGGAAACCGGCAAGTTTTGAAATTCCATAGGGAGAGCGAGGATAAAAAGGGGTATTTTCATCCTGTGGAGAGTACGGGGCATTTCCGAACATCTCACTGGATCCGGCAAAATAAAACCGACAGGATGGCACACATTCCTTTAAAGCCGAAAGAATATAGTGAGTCCCATTAATATTTGTGTTAATCGTGGTAAATTCATCATCAAATGAGTAACTGACAAAACTCTGCGCTGCAAGGTGATAGCATTCATCTGGTCGAACCGTTTCAACGATGCGAAAAAGACTTGCGTAACTTTCAAGCGAACCAGAATGAAGCACAATTTTATTTTCTAAATGGCGAATACGCCAGAGATGGCGAACTGGATCTTCCAGCGCAACCCGGCGGACAATACCATGCACCTCATATCCCTGAGAAAGTAAAAATTCAGCCAGGAAAGAGCCATCCTGTCCGGTAATTCCTGTAATCAAAGCACGTCGCGGCAAAGGGACCTCACTTTACAAAGATTGTTCCCAGATCAGTCACTTCTCCAGCATTTACAATCACCAAAATGGTCTCTCCTGTTTGTGGGTCAGAAAGCAAGAAAGTGGAGAGAGGAGACCAGAGTACAATGCCATATTTTCCGGGCTTGACCTGATTGAACACAAAAGTACCATCCTTTGCCTGCACGGCATGGGGATCAGATTCCACGGAGTAACCTACCAGTGGAGGAAAACCCGGCTGGTCTGCCTCGGAAATTTCTCCAAGGATGAGGAGCGAGTCGAGGTAAGGTTCATTGGTATCTTGAATCAAGAGCCTGCCAGTGACAACGCCACTATCCGCATTCGGATTTGGAATTTCAATTTGATCGGGGTGCAAGGTATCCATCTCAGTAGGTTGAGGGTAAGCATAGACTGACTCCGAGAGCGGAGGAGTATGGACAGGATATGAAGTTTCGCCTCCTGTCTTTTCTGGACGGACAGGCATCCCGGTTGAAGAAGCGCCCCCGGTAGAACAAGCGGATAGAAGGAGAACGAAAAAGGGAATGAGGAGCCTGAAAAGTTTCATATCGATCCTCTTAGAAAGAATAGATTTTAGATAGGTGAATTATAACGGCTTTTAGGAAACAAAAAGCCGCCCAGATTCTGAGCGGCTTTTTTGGAAAGTCCAAACAGGAGGATTATTGGTTCAAACCATTCGTCTGGATGAAGGAATCGCCATATTTACCGATTGCCTGGAAGTTGGAGATTCCGACAATGGGTTGTGTACAGGTTACCGTCACAGCCGCATTGAATCCATCCGTCAAGTTTGCCACATTGGGGGCGTAACGGAGTAAGGAACCATTGGCAGGCAAAGCCACTCCGGTTTCCTTAGCAGCAGGCACACCCGCATAATCAATGGTGCAGGTTGCGTCTGTGGCAGTCGTGTTCGAAATTTGAAAACCGCCAGAGATATAGCCTAACACCTTACGCGGAACCTGTGAGAAGAAGACTTTCGTTGTCTCAGAACCAGCAGGGAAGGCATTGTAAGTGCTCCCTTGTCCATTTCGCCAGGCATCTGAGCCGCCACGATTATCCTCGTTGATGATAGCCACAATCACCGGATCCGGGTCTCCTGAATTGACCTTGGTCGCTGTAATCACAGCGCTACCCGCTCGGCTTGCCACAGGCAAAGCGTCTACAGGAGCCAAAGCAGTGATGTTTGGAGCGTACAATGCCAGGGAAGCACCCGGTTGAACGGGGCTAGTGGAATTATAGGTGTAGGTATTTCCAGCAAAAGAGAAGGTAATGGTGATATTTACTGGCGCAGTCCCAATGTTCTGAATCGAGGTACCTGAATTGTAACCGTAGAACGAGCGGACAAAGCGCGGCACCAGCAATGTAGAGGCGCCAGAAGGTACGGCATTGTAAGACTGTAATTGCGCCTTGGTATAATCGGCAAGGTTATTGTAAATGTTAACAACGGCAGCCAAAGGAACACTGCCGCCCTGAGATTCGATGGTCATCGATCCCAAAAATGTGCCTAAATTCGTATTATCCGCCTGGTAGAACACTTTTGTGGACTGAGCAGGAATAGTTGCGGATTCCGCAGCCGCCGTAACTTCCGCCCCCGTCGCGGAGTTGTAATATTTTACATTCACCACTACATCGCTCGTCCCAGTGTTTTGTACCGCAACGTAAGAATTATAGCCAAAGTAATTGCGCATTACCTGCGGCACATATAATTTCGCTCCCAATTGAGAACCGGACATACCTCCACTGGTTCCAGAGCGATATGGGCTCGTCGTTGTACCTGTGGCTCCATTCAATTCAGTGTTTACGTTGCAGGTGAGCGGTTTATCGGAAGAAACTACACCGCCCCCTACAAAGCCGCTAGGAAAGCCAGGCATCGTGACCGAGGACGTAGTTAACCAGTTTTTACTACCACCAGCCGGGATAGTCGCCGTGTAGGAGATGGCTGCCGTCCCACTCCCTTCAGGGTAGAAGGTAAGAACAACATTAGCATCCCCTGTTGTATCCAGGTTCTGGCAGGCAATACCACTTCGCCAGTTACCACTCGGTCCCGCCGCTTGAGCGGTGGCAACACTGGAAAGGACCAGCACTGCGACGATTAACATTGAGAACAACACACGTACACTTTTCATGAAAAGCCTCCAAAAATTGGGTTGTTTTGATTATGAGGCGAATAAGAGCATAATTCAATACTCCATTTGGATTATCGCCAGAATCGAGCCATAACCCAAGCCACTCCAGCCATTAGCAGTTCTCCCATAATAATTTGTAACCGGGAAAGTCCGGCAAGGACAACAGCGTTTGGAGTTTGCGCCAGCGTTTGCAATAGAAAAACCATCAATCCTTCTCGCACCCCAATCCCTTGTGGAACAGGAAAAATTAAAATCCCCCCTACCATGGACGTAGTGATCGAAAAAATATAAGCAGACAAATTTTTTGTCAAAAGAGGATGAACAGCAGTATCTGCAACCCAGAGAGAGACCCCCAAGGCATTCCAGTTTACAAATAAAAGGAGAATGGCTAAGAAAAAAAAGAATGGGAAGAAAGAAACGTTTCTCTTGATCCATTTCAACACAAAAGGAGCAGCCAGAACCAAGAGGAACAATCCCCATCCTAGCCAGGGCAACCAAAATGCTGATAAGGTTTTTGGAAGAGTCATAAGAGCGTTAATCAGTCCTGTAACAATAATCAGTCCAAATTCCACAAAAATGGCTTTTGCTGGTGTTGACCATCCATTTTGCTTGGGATCTAAAGAGGCATATTTATACACATATTGCCAGATCATCCCGGGTAAGTATTTGGCTACATTCGAATAGAGATGCATCCGAACAGCAGGGAAGAATGGAAGAGAAACTCCAAGTCCTCGAAGAATTAAATACCAGACCAGCGAACCACTGGACACAATTACCCACACCAGTAAAGTTGAAGCAAGGAGGAGCGAAACACGGATTTGATCCAAATTGATGACCAATGCGAAATTTGCGCGGTTTTGGTAAAGATACCAGCCACAAAAAGAAATTGCCAGTACAGAAAAAAAACCTCTCACCAGAGGCTTTTTAGATAACAGACGAAGCAACTCGGTAAACCAGGTGATCGAGGAAAATATTCTACGTCTTAGTTCTACCTTATTCATGACTGACCAGTTGGCTTGCAAATGTACAGAAAACTGAAAGAGAAGTTAAATGGAATAAAAAGCCCCAGCAGAGGTGGAATTAGTCTTCGCGGGTGCCGGGCAAACCAGTTCCAATCCCGCAGGTTTTGAGGAAGCATGAAGTTATATTTGTAGATTTTTTGAACCTGCAAACCATTTTGTTCCAGGTAATCCCGCCATTCATTTGCCGCCGCAAAACGCTCGACAATCTGATGGTGATTGGGACCATAACCTTTTAACCAGACTTTTAAGATCAGGTCGGGTAAATAATAAGCATTAGGGAGCAGGATCGCTGCTCGTCCATCGGGTTTTAAAACACGAATAATTTCCTGAATCCCTCTTTCAGGATGAAGAAAATGCTCCAAACTTCCCAAATTTGTTACATAGTCAAACGTCGCATTCGCAAAGGGTAAGGCTTCGCCATCTGCCAGAACAAGTCGCGCAAATGGAAGAGAACGTTGCACGATTTGGGCTGCTTTGCTGGAAATTTCAACCCCGGTAACATGAAGCCCCTTAAGATGTGCTTCTTTCAAAAGAATTCCCAAACCAAAGGCGATATCCAGCAAATGCTTTCCGGGAACAACCCCTAATTTATTAAGAACCCAACGATATGAAGCATCGGTATCTCGAAGAAAATCAGATTCGCTATATGACTGATTGTAAGCATTACGGACTTCTTCAGAAGTATACAGAAATTTGGAATGGATAGACCTGTCTTTCATTTTTGGGCTACCTCTTGATATACCGCAAGAGTCTGTTGTGCCGCTTTTTTCCAACTGAATTCTTTAGAGCGCTCGTATCCTTTACGGCTCAATTCAGCACGAAGTTCGGGATCTTTCAAAATTCGTATCATTGCTTCAGCGATATGCTCAGGTTCGGTACTCTCCAGAAGGATCCCTGCATCCCCAACAACTTCTGAAACAGCCCCCGCGGGACTGGCAATCACAGGAGTAGCACATGCCATGGCTTCTAAGGGAGCCAAACCAAAACCCTCATGAATAGAAGGAAAAACCTTCGCTATCGCTCCGCTTAACATAGCCGGGAGGTCTTCATCGGGCACACCTCCGGGAAATATCACATCATTTTGAAGACCTAATTTTTCAACGGTCAAAAACAAATTGGGATCATGTCCCTTAGGATATTTTTCTCCTGCCAGTACCAGTTTTCCATTAAATTGGGTACGTTGTTTGACCAGGTAATAAGCATTAACCAGTGAAGTAAGATTTTTCTTCCGATCCAGATGACCAACATGAATATAGTACGGATCCGTTAAGTGGTATTTCAAACGAACTCGCTCAATTTCCTCACGAGAAGCCGGTTTGAAATGGTCAGCGGCTGCCAGATGAATGACCCGAATCCGTTCCCATGGAATCCCGTAAATCCGATGAACCCCTTCCCCTGCATCGTGAGAAATTGCAATAATTCGTTTCGCAACCCTCAACATGTACTTTTGTACGATTTTGTAATACCAATGATCAATTTTTGGGATCAATTCCGGATGCAAAACATGGGTCATATCAAAAACAGTGACCACTTGAGGAGGTAAGATACCCAAAAGGTTAAGATTTTTCGTGAAATGAATCACATCAAAGTTTCTAAATCGAAAAGGGAAAACCAATTGAGCATACAAACGTACAAGAAAACGATTTTGAACAGGAATCACCCACTGAGTCACATTGTGATGTTGTGATTCAAAAGAGGGTTCAAAGGCGCTAACCGCCACCACATATTCATTTTGAGAATCCAATTGAAATAATGCCTGGAGCAGGCGCAATGTAGCAGTACGCCCACCACCAAATTTGTTGATTCCAATTGCATCAATTGCTATCTTCATTTTTTTCCCTTTTCAAAAGAGGTTCAATGTGACTGAGAAAAAGACTTCCCAACGCTTCTATCGAATAATGCTGAAACACAAATTCCCTTCCCTGCTTCGCCAATGAAATCCGTTCATCAGGATGATCACGGAGGTAAAGAATACTTTTCGCAATCGCTTCAGGCGTTCTTTCGCATACAAATAAATGTTTTCCCGGTTCAAACACTTGCCGCAAAGCCGTGGAGTCTCCCGTCAAAAGCGGCTTTCCCATAATCAAGGCTTCATAGATTTTATTTTGAACCGTAATACGAGAGTGAACGGTGTGTCCAAATGCTCCCATGCACAAATCAGCCTGTTTAAGATGTTCAAAGAATTCTTGCCGGGAAAGAAATCCCGGAAAGAATGTTCGCTTTAACCCCTGGCGCTGTGCCTGTTTCATAATGGTTTCACGTTCGGGTCCATCACCGATAAATTCAAAAGAGATATCCTTTTCTTCCTGTAAAAGAGAAGCGGCTTCTACCATTACATCCACACCGTGATTACGAAGAAAAGATCCAAAATATACCACACGAAATCTACCATCCACAGCCGGTGAAGTTCCTAAATAAGGAAATTCTTTATGGTTTGTTCCCAATGGAACAAATCGAAAACGACTGATAGGGATATGGTATTCATCACATAACCAGCGCGCATATTCTTCTCCCTCAATGACCAATAAATCTGGTAGCCGTAGACCTATTTTTTCGATCAGGTGAAGAATAGAAGCCGTTATGGGGCTTTTTTGGTTGAGATTCCTTTCAACTGTGACCAGGTAAATGGACATTAAGAAATCCCAAACAAGGGGACGGCGGCGGATCCAACTTAAAAATCGAGCAAGAAAGACATCTATCTGTCCAGGATATCCAACCATCAGGATATCGTAATCGGGAATTTGAAAGTATTTTCTCAATAAAAACCAGTAAGAGCGGAATATACGTAAAAAAAATGCCGGATTTTTCCACTCTCCACTGGCTACCTGAACCCGGTCTTCGATCCCTTTCCATAAAGGCACATGGCATTCATAAACTGTTATCCCTTGATGTTTCAAGCCTTCAATAATATTTTTGGTACGGGTGAAGTCTTCTCGATATGTTCCAAAGACTAATACTCTCATTCCAAACGATTTTGTTTCTCCCTTTCCTCATAATCCCGCGCGCGCACGCGGTAGAGCACTTCCTCTAATATCTTGCGGTTGAAGGCAATCAGATCCGCCACCAGCCCGATCATCAGCGTCTGGAAGCCGATGATGGCGAGGATGGCTGCCAGAATCAGCGATTGAATCTGGGCGACATTCTGCCCCAGCACATACCGCAGGATGACGAAGCGCAGTCCCAGCCCCACCGCGCCCAGCAGGAGCAGCGCCCCCACCATGGTGAACACCCGCAGGGGGCGATGCATGGAGTACGAACGCACGATGGTGATGCCCGAATTGCGCAGGTAATCGCCGATACTGCGGATGAGCCGCGAAGGGCGCGTGGGCGGGTTGGTGCGGATGGGCACCGACATCACCGCAATGGGGCTGTTGCCCGCCTGAATGAGCGTTTCCAGCGTGTAGGAGTAGTCCGAAAGCACCAGCGTCCGCAGGGCGGCTTCGCGCGTCAGCGCACGGAAGCCGCTGGTGGCATCGGGAATACTCAGCCCGGCGGCGCGGGACACCACATGACTGCCCCACACCTGCAGTCGTCGTTTGAGCGGGGCAAAGTGCTCCAGTGTTGCCACCCCCCGGTCGCCGATCACCAGATCGGCTTTGCCCTCCAGAATGGGACGCAGAAGGGTGGGAATGTCCTCGGCGCAGTACTGATTATCGGCATCGGTATTGAGGATGACATCCGCGCCCGCGCGCAGAGAAGCATCCAGCCCGGCGGCAAAGGCTTTTGCCAGCCCGCTGTGCTTGCGCAGGCGCACCACGTGATCGGCGCCCGCCGCGCGAGCCACCTCGGCGGTGTTGTCCTGACTGCCGTCATCCACGATCAGCACCTCGACCGCATCGAACCCCTCCACCTGACGCGGCAGGAGGCTCAGCGTGTGCGGCAGAACCGCGGCTTCGTTGTAGCACGGAATTTGAATGATCAGTTTCATAGCAACGCCGATAGTATACCACAGAGACCCCCTGTGGATAGACGCGCCGAATCTGTGGATAACTCCCCAAAATTCTGTGGAAAACCCCCTCGAAATTGTGGAAAACTGTGGAGAATCGGTGGACGAATCGGGGATGAGCGGGGGATAACCCTCTAACCGTTTTTTTACCGCCATCCGCCCGCACCCTGCCGCGGGCATTTCCGGCGGCAGACGCCCCCGGCGGAGTGTATTATAATTGCGGTATGATTGAATTGACCGTTCCCGGTCAGGGGGTGATTCGCCTGCGCCATCTGGTGCTGGATGTCAACGGTACCCTTGCCGTAGATGGACATCTCATCGAAGGGGTGCGCCCTCTGCTCGATCATCTGCGCGACCGGCTGGAGATCCACCTGATCACCGCCGATACGCATGGTGGGCAGGCGGCGCTCGACCGTCAACTGGGGGTGCAGGCACACCACCTGCAAGCGGGGGATGAAGCCGAGCAAAAAGCCGCCTTCGTGCGCTCGCTGGGTGCCGATCAGGTGGTTGCCATTGGACAGGGCGCCAACGATGCCCTGATGCTTCGGGAAGCCCGCATCGGCATCTGCGTGCTCTCGCCGGAAGGCACCGCCGTTTCTACCCTGCAGTCGGCAGATGTCTGCACACCTGGCATTCTTCCTGCACTGGAGTTGCTCAGGAATCCCATGCGATTGGTGGCGACGTTGCGAAGATGACCCTGCCTGCCAGCGAACCCATTCCCCTTCCGGAAGAAGAACTTCCGCCCGCCCGGCGGCGGCGACTGCGCCGCATGGTCATCCCCGAGCGTCAGGATGAGCAGTCGGCGTTTCTGGATGCCCTGGGCGAACGCACCACGCCCGGCGCGGAGTTCTTCCTCTCCGCCCTGCTGGCGGGACTGGTGACCGGCATCGCCCTGTTGCTGGATTCGCCCGCTCTGGTGGTGCTTGCCGCCCTGCTGGCGCCTTTCATGGCGCCGGTGCTGGGCATGGGCGTGGCAGGCGTGGCGGGTTCCACCGGCTTCCTCCTGCGTTCGCTGGTCAGCACGCTCATCGGTGGGCTGATTTTCTTCCTCACCGGCACGCTGACGGGCATCCCCGCGCGCTTGTTTGCCCTGAACGGCTGGGTGCAGTTATCGTACCTCCTGCGGCTGGACGGCTACAGCCTGCTCCTGCTCAGCCTCGGCACGATCCTCTCCACCGTCCTGCTGATCCGCTCCACACAACAGCGCCCGCTGGTCAGCAGTGTCGCCATGGCATACGCGCTGTTCCTGCCGCTGGGTGCGGCAGGCTACGGGCTGACCTCCGGCGCGCCCCTGCCGTGGTACAACGGCATGGTGGTGTTCCTCATCGGGCTGGCGGCTGCCGCCCTGCTGAGCGCCGTCACGCTGGTCGTTCAGGGACTGCGCCCGCTCAACGGTTGGAGTTACCTCTTCACCGGCATCTACATGACCGTGGTGGTCGCCGCGCTGGTCATCTGGCTCAGCGGCGGCATCCCGGTCATCCACCTGCCGGAGATGAGCGCCCCGCAGGCGCCGCAGACTTCTGCCCCGCTTGCCGCGCAGGAACAGCCCAGCCCCACCTCTGTCGGCTCCCCGGCGACGCCCACCCTCACCGCCACGGCAACCGTCACCGCTACCGCCACCCCCACGCGCACCCTCATCCCCACCCGCACCCCCACCATGACCGTCACGCCACAGCCCACCCCGGTATGGGCGCGCATCAACGTCAAGGGCAGTAACGGCGCGGTGATTCGCGCCGAGCCGGGCTACAGCGCCGCCATCGTCAAGAGCCTGCTCAACGGCATCATCGTCGAGGTGCTCAACGAGGTCGCCACCGCCGACGGCGCCACGTGGGTCAAAATCCGCACCGCCGACGGCGTCGAGGGCTGGATCGTGCGCGCCCTGCTGGCAACCGCCACCCCTGCCCCCGGCTGGTGAGCCCCCATGAACATCCCCGGGAAACGGTTCAACGGAACTTTTTAACCACAAGGAGAAACCCTGCATGCCCATTCATTTTGGTACCGACGGCTGGCGCGCCGTCATCTCAGACACCTTCACCTTCACCAATCTGCGCATGGTGGCGCAAGCCATTGCCGATTCCATCGCCAGCGGTTCGTGGACGGAAAACCTGCCCACCGACCGCCCGATTGACCCCAAGCGGATGATCGTCGGCTTCGATACCCGCTTCCTCTCCGACCGCTTCGCGCAGGAAGTGGCGCGCGTGCTTGCCGCCAACGACTTCACCGTCTATCTGGCGCAGGCAGACGCCCCTACGCCTGCCATTTCCTACGCCGTGTACAAGCGCAACGCCATCGGCGGGGTGATGATCACCGCCTCGCACAACGCCCCGCGCTACAACGGCGTAAAACTCAAATCCTACTATGGCGGCTCTGCCCTGCCCGATCAGTGCCGCGAGGTGGAAGTCTTCCTGAACGACAACGAAGCCAAAGCCCGCGGTCCCAACCTGATGGAGTACGAGCACGCGCTGGAAGAAAAGCGCATCATCCGCTTCAACCCCATCCCCGAGTACTACGACCACCTGCGCCGCTTGATTGATTTCGACGTCATCGCCAGCAACCCGCCGCGCTTCGTGGTGGATTCCATGTACGGCTCCGGTCGCGGCGTCATCCGCGGCATCCTGCAGGGCACCGGCTGTGAGGTCATCGAAATCCGCGGCGAGATGAACCCCGGCTTTGGCGGCGTGCACCCCGAACCCATTGCCCGCTATCTGGGAGCGCTGGCAGGCGCCATCGGCAGTGGAGTGGGCGGGTTTGGCATCGCCACCGATGGCGACGCCGACCGCACCGGCGCCATGGACGAGCACGGCAACTTCGTCGATCCGCACAAGATCATGGCGCTCAGTTTGCGTTATCTGGTCGAGAAGCGCGGCTTGCGCGGCGCGGTGGTGCGCACGGTCTCGACGACCCGCATGATCGACCGCCTGTGCCAGAAATACGGCTTGCCCCTCTACGAGACGCCGGTGGGCTTCAACCACATTGCCGATTACATGATGAAAGACGACGTGCTCATCGGCGGCGAGGAATCGGGCGGGATTTCCTTCAAAGGACACATTCCCGAAGGCGACGGCATCCTGATGGGCTTGCTGATCGTCGAGATGGTGGCGGCGTACCGCACCACCCTGCGCGATCTGGTCCGTCAACTGCTGGAAGAAGTGGGACCGGCGTACTACGAGCGCACCGACCTGCGCCTGCGCCGCCCGGTTGCCAAATCCCAGATGACCGCCCGCCTGGTCAACGACGCCCCCGCCGGAATCGGCGGCGAGCGCATCGTGGACATCAGCACGCTGGACGGAGTCAAGTACATCCTGGCGGACGATTCCTGGCTGCTCATCCGTCCTTCCGGCACCGAACCGGTCCTGCGGGTGTACGCCGAAGGGCGCACTCCGGAGATGGTCAAAGCCCTGCTGGGCTACGGCGAAGAAGTCGCCGCCAGCGTGGTCTAGAGAAGCCTTTTTGCCTTTCGGCAGGCGAGCAACCGCTCAACCTGCCCGGGCAAACCAGAACGTCCCCGCGGATTGGTTCCGGCGGGGACGTTCTGCCTTTTTCATGCGCTCACTGAAGATCGGCGAGCGTGTCGGTCCGATTCAGGTTGGCTTCCAGTTCCCGAAAGAGTTGATCGATCTCCTCGGCAACCGAGACGTACTCCTGATCCTCCCCCGTCAACGGGAGGCTTTGCCCTGCCGCCGCCGTCGCCGCCGCGGGCGCCTGAGCATCCGCGGACGGACGCAAGCCTTGCAGACGCGCACAGGCGCTCACCCCGACCATCACCAACACCAGCACTGCCAGCATTCCCTTTGCCCACAGACTCCGGCGCATGCTTCATCCTCCTTCAGGGTTGGGGTTGGGGTTGCGGGCGGTGGGCATCGCGCCAGGCGCGTAGAGCCTGCCGGAATTCGATCACGCCCTTTTGCAGGGTCAGATGCGCATCGCTCAAGGCGCGGTAAGCCTTCTCCACCGTCTGCTTTGCCGCCGCCGGATCGGTCACCTTTCCGGCATCGTCAAACCCGGCATGGGCGTTCAGCACCGCCGCCGCCCGATCGTGGTGACCCTGCGCCGCGGCAATGGCGGCATCGAGGGCATCCAGCGCCCGTTCCAGCGCGCTCACATCCAGCCCCTTCTGGCGGGCTTGCTCCGTTCGTTCGCGCGCCTTTTCAGCCAGCGTGCGGGCATTGTTCAGGTGATCTTCCTGAGCCGCCAGCCAGTTGAGTTCGCGCTGATAGGTGCGCTCCAGCGCTCCTTCGCGCATGCGGTTGATCTTCTCCCGCGCGCCCCCTTCCGGACCGGAAGACTGCGCCGCCGCGGGCTGGGTCTGCGCCATCAGCCCACCCAATGCCAGCGCCAGCGCCAGCGCTACCGAAACCAACGACCATCGGTTGAACTTCATCTTTCACCTCCGTATTTGAAACTTCACCCCCAATAGTACCCCCGCCGTGTAAGGCTGGTTTTACCGGGATGTAAAAAAGTTGTAAATTCTGCCCGGAGCCATGGCGCGACTCTCTCCCGCTCGAAAACCGTCGAGCCACATCCATCAAGCGACACAACAGCCGGCGCGGGAGAAAGAGGGGCATTTTCGATTGACTTTTCAGGAAAAGGTGCTACAATGATGAACGTAGTCGCCCGAAGTTTGCAGAGGTTGTCCGTTTGGGGGCTTGCAGTTTTCAAAAGCGATGCGTTCGCAGAGCGCCCGGTTGGTGTGATGGTTTCCGTGCAGTTTTCGGTCAGAGTTGATTTTTGACCCTCTTGCTGGCTCCACCCCGAATCTGTAGCCGAAATAACGCTTCCTTCTGAACATTCGGGAGAGCCATTTCTTTTTTGTATCAAGAGGAGTCAATCGTATGAATATCTATGTAGGAAACCTGCCGTTCTCAGCCAGCGAAGACGATCTGCGCACAGCGTTCGCCGCCTACGGAACCGTCACCTCCGCCGCCGTCATCAAGGACCAGTTCTCCGGTCAGTCCCGTGGCTTTGGCTTCGTGGAAATGCCCAATCAGGCTGAGGCAGAAGCCGCCATTCAGGGGCTCAACGGTAAGGAACTCAAGGGTCGAGCCCTGCGGGTCAACGAAGCCCGCCCCCGTGAAGAGCGCCGTCCCGGCGGAGATCGCCCGCGACGCCCCGGTGGTGGTGGAGACCGCCGCAACGACCGCCGCGGCTGGTAAGTCTTTTCCAACCCTGTATGCCGAACACAGCGGGACATCCCGCTGTGTTTGCTTTTTAACCCCCTCTTTTTCTTTCAATCCCTTTAAATGCAATCATCAATTATCTTCCTCGGCGCCATCGTGCGCGTGCGCGTGGACCTGCAGGGGCATGAAGCCCTGGCAGACCTGTTCAACGAACGTCAGATGAGTCTGCCCAAAGTGGGCGAAGAGGTGACGCTCAACTTCCCCCCACACGCCTGCTGGATCATCCACGAATGACCCCTGCGGCAGAAAAGCATCCCAGCCCCCGAAAACGTTCGAGGGCTGGGATTGTTTTTCAACGAAACCGCCAGTTGCCAGTCTTCCTCGGCGTAGCGCGCCCATTCCAGCGCCTCATCGGGCATACAGCACCTTTCCGTTCGCCACAATTTCCCGCAGGAAAGAATTATGGGGGAGTTCAGCCTCCAGTTCTGCTCTGGTTTTGACCAGAATATCCACCGGAAATGCCCGGGGATACAGCAATCTTGAGATCACCTTAACCCGTTCTCGCGGCGAAATTTTTCACTATCCTCCATTATAATTCCCCCCGAGCCCACATTCATCCTCACGAGGAGGTCTTTGCGTTTATGTCTTCGATCAAGTCTCTCTTGGGACCCATGCGCGTGCCCTTCCTGTTGCTTACCCCGGCGTGCGTGGCGCTGGGAGTAGCCACGGCGTACTGGCAAACCGGTCACCTGGTTGCCTGGCAGGTGTTGTTGGTGCTCCTCGCCGCACTGGCAGCACATGTGGCGGTCAATGCGTTGAATGAGTATGTCGATTTCAAAACCGGTCTGGATCTGCGCACCCAACGCACGCCCTTCAGCGGCGGCAGTGGCACCCTGCCGCAGAATCCGGGGCTGGCACGGGCTGCCCTGCTTACCGGGGTGTTGAGTCTGGCTGTCCTGGCAATCATCGGCTTCTATTTCGTCTCCCTGCGTGGAATCACCCTTGCCCTGCTTGGGGTGCTGGGCATCCTGGTCATCGTCGCTTATACGCCGTGGATCACCCGCCTACCGGTATTGTGCCTCATTGCCCCCGGTCTGGGTTTTGGTCCGCTGATGGTGATCGGCACGCATCTGGCACTGGGTGGGCAGATGAGCGCGACCGCGCTGGTTGCGTCGCTGGTGCCCTTCTTCCTGGTCAATAACCTGCTCCTGCTTAATCAGTTTCCAGATGTAGAAGCCGACCGCAGCGTGGGACGCTATCATATCGCCATTCTCATCGGACGGCTGCGCAGCGCTTACGTCTACGCCCTGTTTCTCATCCTCACCTACCTGAGCCTGCTCCTGGGCGTTGTGACCGGCGTCCTGCCGCCGGTGACGCTGATCGGCTTGCTCACGGCGTTTATCCTGCCGCGCCTGATTCTGGGAGTGCTTCGCAACGCCGAGAACGTACCCCAACTTCTGCCTTATCTGGGGATGAACGTAATGCTCAACCTGGCTACCCCCGTGCTGGTAGCGCTGGGGCTGTTCCTCGCCACCTGGTTATAAGCCAAAACGAAGGGGGCGCCTGGCTCCATAAGAGCAGACGCCCCCACTGTGTCCATTCCTCAATGCAGTCGCTTTTTGGAGCAGTTGTTTTTAACCAACGGAGCCCCAAAAGCGCGCGCAAAAGCCCTCACTCCCCTTTGGGAAACACAATCAGCGCATGTTCGGCGCTGATGCGCGCCCGCACCCGCGTTCCTGCGGGCAGGACCAGGGTATGATCCTTGAAGGCGTGCACCACCTCCCCGCCGTCCAGCCGCAGACGGTACACGTGGAACGCCCCGCGGAAGAACCGCTCCACGATCACCGCGTTGGCGTTCTGCCCGTCCGGGACGAAATCCACATCGTCGGCGCGCAGGGCAACCTCCACCGGCGTACCTGCCGGCAGGGCATGGCGCTGGGGAAGCGCCCCCAGCGGGGTTTGGATGCCCTCCTCCACTGCCAGACCGGGCAGGAAGTCGCTATCGCCCATGAATTCCGCCACGAAGCGCGTGGCTGAGGTGTGAAAAATGGCTTCCGGTGCGCCGATCTGCTCCATGCGCCCGCTGTGAAATACCGCCAGACAATCGCCCATGAAGAGGGCTTCTTCCTGATCATGGGTAACGAACACCACCGTCGCCCCCATGTCTTTCAAAATCCCGCGCACCTGCTCGCGCATCTCCAGACGCATATCCGCATCCAGACTGCTGAAAGGCTCGTCCATCAGCACCAGCACGGGACGGGGCGCCAGCGCCCGCGCCAGCGCCACCCGCTGACGCTCTCCCCCGGAAAGCGCATGGGGATAGCGCCCCGCCAGCGCCTGCAGTCCCACCATCTCCAGCAGGCGGTGGACCGTATCGCGCACCTGCATACGGGACATGCCGCGCAAACCAAACGCGATGTTGTCGAACACCGTCAGGTGAGGGAAGAGGGCATGATCCTGAAAGACCATGCTCACCCCGCGCCGCTCCGGCGGGACAAACACCAGCGGCGAAGCCATCAACCGCCCGTTGATGAAAATCTCCCCGCGGTCGGGACGCTCCAGCCCGGCGATCAGGCGCAGGGTGGTGGTCTTCCCGCACCCGCTGGGACCCACCAGCGCGAGAATCTGCCCGGCAGGCAGGTCAAAGGAAAGGTCATCCACCGCGGGTTGAGCGTTGTGGGCAAATCTTTTAGAGACATGACGAAGAGAAAGCGCAATCATCGAAACATCTGCTCCCTGCGAAGAAGAAATGCCAGCGGTACAATCGAAATCAGCACCAGAAAGAGCGCCGCCGGAGCGGCTTGAAGGTAAAAGCCATCCGTTGCCCACATCCACACCCGCACCGCCAGGGTATCGAAACCCGCCGGGCGCAGGAGCAGAGTGGCGGGCAGTTCTTTCAGCGAAGTGAGGAACACCAGCGCGCCCCCCGCCAGCAGTCCCGGCAGGATGAGCGGCAGGGTGACCTGAAGCACGGTCTGCACGCCGGTGCGTCCCAGCGTGCGGGCGGCTTCTTCCAGCGTGGGCGAAAGCACACTCAGCGCCGACTGGCTGGCGCGCACCGCCTGCGGCATGTGCCGCAGGACGTATGCCAGCACCACCACCAGCGGCGTGCCGTACAAAAAAGGCAGGAAACGGTTGACCAGCAGAACCAGACTGAGGGCAATCACCACCCCGGGGATGGCATAGCCCACCTGACACAGGCGCGCCAGAAAGCGCGAAAAGCGGCTGGGATAGCGGCGCGCAAACAGCGCCACCGGCAGAGACAGGGTCACCGCCACCACAGCCGCCAGAAGCGCCGTCCACAGGCTGTTGAGGGCAAAGTGGACAAAGCCCTGCGAGCCGGTGCGGAACACCGCCGCGGTGACCTCTGAGTCGGCAAGGGCTTGAACGCTCCACACCGTCAGCACCCCCAGCGGGATGAACAGACTGGCGGCGCTCACCCCCAGCACGCCTACCAGCGCCGGGATGCGCCAGCGCCCCAGCCCAAGGGTGGGAGCGGGACGCCAGCCCCCTTCCACCTGCGTAAAGCGCGCCTGTCCCTGTGCGCGCACCTCACCCCACAGGATGAGCATGGCGAGCAGGACCAGCACCCCGCTCAAAATCGCCGCGGCGGAGCGGTCGTACCGCCCGGACAACTGCACAAAAATGGCAGAGGAAAAGGTCTCGTAGCGCAGAAGGGCAACCGTGCCGTACTCCGCCAGAATGTCCAGCGAAACCAGCAGGGCGCCTGCCAGCAACCCCGGACGCAGTACCGGCAGGGTGACCTGAAAGAACGTCTGCAGAGGACTGCGCCCCAACGTGCGCGCGGCTTCTTCCAGCGAGGCGTGCAGGGAACGGAACGCCGCCCCGCTGAGCAGATACACGTAGGGATAGGTAAACAGGGTGAGGATGAACGCCGCCCCCCAAAACCCCAGCGGACTGGGCAGAGGCAGTGCCGTTCCCAACACAGACTCCAGCGCCTGCGGCAGGATGCCCCCGCGCGGGCGCATCAACATCAGATGGATGATGGCGCCAATATACGGCGGGATTGCCAGCGGGAGCGCCAGCGCCCAGCGGAAAAACCCCCTGCCCGGCAGATCGGTGCGCTCGGTCAGGAACGCCAGCCCCACCCCCAGCGCCAGCGTCCCCGCGGTGACCGCCACGGCAAGCCGCAGGGTGTTGCCCAACAGCGTCCACAGGCGGGTTTGCAGCAGTCTCTGCCAGTCAGCGGGGTCGGCGCCCAGCGCGCGCACGAAGATGTAGAGCAGAGGAACCGCCACGAACAACCCCACCAGCCCCGCGGCGATTGCCAGCCGGGGGCTGAAAGAGAGCGCAGAAGAACGCAGGGACGCTTGCATAAGGCTCAGGGCAAGCCCACCTTCTCGATCAGGTCAAAGGTGGCGTCGAAATTCTGCACCACCTCTGCCAGATTGAACTCCGCCAGGCGCACATCGTCCAGCGGACGCACGCCCTCGCGCAGGGGCACCCCCGGCACCACCGGATACTCGTAATTCTGCTCGGCGAAGATGCGCTGTCCTTGCGGCGAGAGCAGGAAATCAATGAAGGCTTGCGCCGCGCGGGGGTTGGCGCCGCCGCGGATGATCCCGGCGGCGGTGGCGTTGGTGATGACGCCCTTCTGTCCCTCACCCTGATCGGGGTAAATCACCCCCACGGGACTGCCCTCGGCGAGTTGCAGGTGGTAGTAGTAGTGATTGACCAGCCCCAGTTTGAATTCGCCCGCGGCAACGGCTTTGCGCACATCGGTGTGACCGCCAAAGAAGGTCACCTGATTGTCCAGCAAGCCCTTGAGCCAGTTCTCGGTGACGTCCTCGCCGTACAACTGACGCATCACCGCAATCTGCGCCTGCAGAGAGCCGTTGGTGGAGCCGGCGGCGGCAATCTGTCCCTTCCACTTCGGGTCTGTCAGGTCGAAAATCGAGGTGGGCAGGTCTTCGGGCGCAACCAGATTGGTGTTGTACATGATGACGCGGGCGCGGCGGGTGAGAGCCACCCAGGTGCCATCGGCGGCGCGCAGACCCGCGGGAAGTAGATCCGCCTGCGGCGAGGAGTAGGGCGCCAGCACACCGCTTTCGCTCAATTTCTGGGCGGTGAAGATTTCGGTGGTGAGGAACACATCTGCCTGCGGGTTGCCCTGCTCTTCAATGAGCGCGTTGGCAATCTCGCTGTTGCTCCCGGCTTTCAGGGCAATCTCCACATCCGGGTACAGGGCGCGGAAGGCATCCAGCACGGGCTGGATCAGGGCTTCGGAGCGTCCGGAGTAAATCACCAGCCGTCCGCCGACCGGCTCGGCGGTGGGCGTCTCCGCCAGCGTGGCGGTGGGTTCAGGCGACGCGGGGGGTTGGGTCAGCGTCTGCGCGGGAACTTCGGGCTGGCTGACCTGCGGGGTGGAAACGGGCGCACAGGCGCCCAGAAACAGGATCGCAATCAGAAACAGGAAAGAAACGGATTTGGTCATGACAGGCAATTCTCCTCTAAGGGTTTATCATTGTGGTTGATGGTATAATTTAGCCTGCGTCAACTGCGAATGTTAGTATATACTAATATTACCCGATAGTAAAGATGATTTTTGTCATATTTTTCTTAAAAATTCTATGACCCGAGCCACATCCCTTTCCCATGACTCCCGTCCCACCCACACCATCGAGGATTACCTGATGACCATGTTCGTCATGGAGCGCGATCAGGGCGAAATCGTCGCCGCGCGCCTGGCGGAGCGCATGGGGGTTGCCCCGCCCACGGTGACGATGACCCTCAAACGCATGGAGCGCGACGGCTGGATCAGCGGCACGGGGCGCAAAGCCGTGCACCTGACCGAAACCGGGCGCGCCGCGGCGCACTCGGTCATCCGCCGGCACATGCTGATCGAGTGGCTGTTGGTGGAAATGCTCAAAGTGCCGCTGGAGCAGGTACACGACGAAGCCCACGGCATCGAACATGCCATCTCGCCGCAACTGGAAGCGCGCCTGCTGGCAGTGCTGGGCAACCGGCAGGTGTGCCCGCACGGCAACCCCTTCCCCGGGTGCGAGGGGGTGGTGCGGGCATGGACAGCCCTTACCGACCTGCGCCCCGGCGAGGGCGGCATTCTGCGCCGCATCCACGAGTTTGCCGAGGACGATCCGCAGGTGATTGCCTTTCTGTACGACCGCGGTTTGACGCCCGGCACGCCTCTGCGGGTGCAGGAAGTTTTGCCCTTCAACCAGACCCTGACCGTCGAAGTTCGGGGAAACGCCCTCACGCTGGGCTTTGCCGTGGCGCGCTACCTCTTCGTGGAGCGCACCTGACCTTCCCGCGCCGCTCCCTCTGCTCCGGTGCAGGCACCACTCCAAGGGTGCAGTCCTTTCCTCTCATGAACGAGGTGTCTCTTGATCCCTTCGGATGATCTCTCCTTCCTGCTGGCGCACATGGCGCCCGCCCTGCACCCGCAGGGATACCTCTTTCGCTCTCTGCCCGAAGCCGAAGCCCAAAGCCGACAGCCTCATGCCCTGGGCTGGTTTCGCGAAGATGAAGGCATCACCCTGATCCTGCCCGCTCCACCCGGACAGGAAGAATGGGCGTGCATCACCCTGACGGTGCACTCCGCACTGACCGCGGTGGGCTTCCTGGCGGTGATTGCCCGCCATCTGGCGGAAGCGGGCATCCCCCTCAACGTGATGTCCGCCGTCCACCACGATCATCTCTTCGTGCCGTGGGAGCGCCGCGAATCTGCCCTGCAGGCGCTGGATGACCTCCTCCGCCAAGCCGGGCAGTCTCCCCCCTCCGGGAAATAAAAGATTGTACAAAATCGACAACCCACACATCCGAAAAAATGTATACTTAAGACAATCATTTTCTTTCCAGCAGTTGCGCCTCCCCCTTCTCAGAAGTCGGAGACCTGCACATACGAAAGAATATCATGAAATGGTCTGTACACTTTCAAAAAGAAGCCCTGCGCATCAGCGGGTTGTACCTGCTGTTTGCGGGTTTGTGGATTCTCCTGTCTGACCGCCTGCTGGAGTGGCTGGTACCCGACCCAAGCCGTCTTGCCCTGTTGCAAACCTACAAAGGCTGGGGGTTCGTCCTCATCACCGCTCTCCTGCTGTACCTGACCCTGCGGGTGCGCCTGGAAAGGCTGGAAAAGGAACGCAAAGCCCGTCTGGAATCTGCCCAACGGCTGGAGTCGTACCTTGCGGTCAGCCCGGTGGTCAATTTTGTCCTCCGGGTAGGAAAGGATGGGGAAGCATCTCCCATCTGGGTGAGCGAGAATGTGCAGACCCTGCTGGGGTTTACCGCCGAAGAAGCCCTGAGTCCGGACTGGTGGATCCATCATCTTCATCCGGAAGACCGTCAGACCGCTATTGAGCAGATCCATCGGGTGCTGGAAACCGGCAGTTCCGATCTGGAATACCGTTTCTTCCGCAAAGACGGCTCCCTGCTGTGGATTCGCCAGCAACTGCGCCTGATTGACAGGGATACACCTTCGCTGACCAAAATCGTCGGCACCTGGTCGAACATCACCCAGCGGATCGAAGATCAACAGCGCATCCAGCGGCAACTGGAGATGCTCTCTGCCCTGACCGATCAAGCCCGTGCGCTGGCGGAGAGCCTGCAGATTGAAAATGCCGCACAGGAAACCGTGCGGCTTGCCTGCAAAGTGCTGGGCGCCAGCCTGGCATGGCTGGGCAGAGCCGAACCCGATGGAAGCATCACCGTGCTGACCGTTTACCCGCCGGAGCATCCCTACCCGCATCAAATCGGGGTGCGCTGGGATGACTGTCCGCACGGCAACGGTCCCACCGGCAGAGCCATCCGCACCAAAACCACGCAGGTGATCCCCGATTTGCTTTCTCAACCCGGCATACCGGAATGGCGGGAGTTGCTGACGCGCTACGAACTGTACACCAACGCCGCCTTCCCGCTGGTCAGCCGCGGACGGGTGTTTGGCGCGCTCACCGTGTACAGCGACCAATTGGGGTTTTTCGACGAAGAGCGTCTGGCGACTTTTCAGACGCTGGCGTACCTTGCCGCCGCCGCGCTGGAAAACGCCCGCCTGTTTGAGCAAACCCAACTGCATCTGGAGCAAATCTCCGCCCTGCGGGAGATCGATCAAGCCATCAGCAGCAGTCTGGACCTTTTGCTGACGCTCCGGGTAGCCCTGAAGCAGGTGGTCGCCCAGTTGAAGGTGGATGCGGCAAATGTGCTCCTGCTCGAACCCCACACCCAGCAACTGGAGAGCCGGGCAAATCTGGGATTTTCCTCATCGAAAATCGAACAGGTCAAACTGCGGGTGGGGGAAGGTCCGGCTGGGCAGGCGGCAAAAGAACAGCGCTTGATCCTCATTCCCAACATTCTGGAAGAAATCCGGCAGTTTCAATGGGGGGACCTTTTACAGTGCGAAGGGTTTAACCTGTACGGCGCCGCGCCGCTCCTTGCCAAGGGACAGGTCAAGGGGGTGCTCGAAGTCTTTCTGCGCCAGCCCAGACTGCTCGATGATGAATGGCTCGACTTCTTCCAGACGCTCGCCGGGCAGATTGCCATTGCCGTGGATAATGCCACCCTCTTCCAGCAACTCCAGCGCTCCAACACCGACCTGATACTGGCGTACGACGAGACCATTGAAGGCTGGTCCCGCGCCTTAGACCTGCGCGACCGCGAGACCGAAGGACACTCACAGCGCGTCACCGAACTCACCCTGAAGATTGCGCGCGCCATGGGCATGTCGGAAGAGCAACGGGTGCATGTGCGGCGGGGCGCCCTGCTCCACGACATCGGCAAGATGGGCGTTCCCGATGCCATTCTGCTCAAACCTGGGGCGCTCACCGACGAGGAATGGGAGATCATGCGCCGGCATCCCACCCTGGCGTTCCAGATGCTCCTTCCCATCCAGTACCTGCGCCCTGCCCTCGACATTCCCTACTGCCACCACGAAAAGTGGGACGGCACCGGCTATCCGCGCGGCTTGAAGGGCGAGCAGATCCCGCTGGCGGCGCGCATCTTCGCCGTGGTGGACGTGTGGGATGCCCTGCGCTCCGACCGTCCCTACCGCCCGGCATGGAGCGTGGAGAGAACCCTGGCGTTCATTCAGGAACACTCCGGTACCCACTTCGACCCGCGCGTCGTCGAGGTGTTCATGCATGTCATCCGGGAAGAGGAAGGGCATCCGCCGGCAGGCGCATAACCTGCGGACAGAACATGTAACCGTTAGCGGTAAAAATCATCCAATTATGGTATGCTTGAAAGAAAAAAAACGGGCAGGATGATTCTGCCCGCATTCCATGAGGGAGTCATAGCATGAACGAGTACGATGTCATCGTCATTGGAGCGGGACCCGGCGGGTATGTCAGCGCCATCCGCTCGGCGCAGTTGGGACTGAAAACCGCCATCGTGGATAAGCAGTGGCTGGGCGGCGTGTGCCTCAACGTGGGCTGTATCCCGTCCAAAGCCCTGTTGAAGAACGCCGAAGTGGCGCACACCCTGCGCGAACGGGGGCGCGAATTCGGCTTTTCCTTCGAGAACCTCACCCTCGATTTTTCCGTGGCGGTCAAGCGCAGTCGTCAGGTCTCGGACCGCCTGACCAAAGGGGTGGGCTTCCTGATGAAGAAAAACGGCATTGACGTTCACATGGGCACCGCCCGTCTGACCGCGCGCGACACCGTGCAGGTGACCGACAAAGACGGCAAGGTGAGCCAGTTAAAGGGGCGCAACATCATCATCGCCACCGGCGCTTCGGCGGCGGTCATTCCGGGGGTGAAGGTGGACGGCGAGAAAGTGCTGACGTACTGGGAAGCCATCCTGCAAACCCGCCTGCCCAAATCGGTCATCGTCATCGGCGGCGGCGCCATCGGGCTGGAGTTCTCCACCGTGTGGAACGCCTAC
>FWWL01002076.1_pt1 | contig 31129 bp, 26 predicted proteins | sample 2228331 | NCBI WGS metagenome assembly FWWL01 (sample SAMEA103939775, study PRJEB20133) | metagenome
AGAAGAATTACGCTCAAAAATAAAAGGGCTCTTTTCATTTCCACCCTCCTCATAAACATTCTATCTCTTATAAAACATCTTTCGCAAAATTAATCTTTCAGAACTGATAGCCCCTCGGACTAACACAAGCTCCTGATCTTTCCTCAGCTTTTAAGTTACTATTTTATTCCAAAATTTAGATTTTTTCCGAAATATTCACAATTCCAGCCCGAATGATTTAATTCAAAGTTTTTAATGCAGCGGGAGATAAGAACTTAAAATTCTCTTATCTTACATTAATAAAGATGAAAAAAGATTTCTGATAAAGGCAATAGTGAATCCGATAAAAAATTTTTCGAAAAAAATTTAATAGCTTAGCCTTTTGATTCAAAAAAAGTTTTAATTCTTACTTTTCTTAAAAGCTCAATAACCTCGAAATAAAAGCTCTCCTGAGCAGAGCTATTTGAAGAAGCCAGAGAAAAATAGAGAAGTTTTCCAGATTTATCAACAATTATTCTGATAGGTCCAGAATCGATACCGAAAAGCCTTTTAATAATGGCACCCTTATCATAAACAATGGGGAAAAGAATTTGACATCTTTCTTTAATTTTATCTACCATTTCCTTTTTTTCGGCAATCCCTACAATGAATATTTCATCTCCAATAAGGTCATTATAAAGTTTATTCCAATAGAAGGATTCCCCCCTGCAGACCTCGCAATCTCTCTCAGAGAAATAAATCATGAGATTCAATAAACTTTTCTGTTCATCGGATGAGACCTTAATTATTTTTTCAACCGGTAATATGCGCTTATTCTGGTTTTTTAAATTCTTTATCTGCACACACAAAAATATATCAATAATCAAAAGAATACTGGATAAAACGACCCAACAGCTTTCATTTATTTTTTTCCTATACAATATTTATAAAATTTATATACAATTTCCTCTTCTTTTTCCTGGGCTTCCATTGTATAAATGGTATCCTTATGATTTGACACCAGATAAAAACCCTGCGGTGATGAGGTCCCTATTTCCTCCAGCTCAGGCCCATCCTGAAGCAAGTTACCATTTAAGTCGTATATCTGAAGACGAGCCCGCCATTTTTTCAGGTCTTCTTCAAAATTTCTTATAACTATTCCCAGAAAATTATCTAAAACAAACAAACCCGAGACCCAGCTAAAAGACGAATACCACCTCTCCCAGGCCGTTCTTCTGTCTGGATCTGAGGTAAACACTGCCTTTTCAAAATCTCTGGTTAATTTACAGGGACGAAAATAAGAAGAAGTCTGCCCAAATACTTTTATCAGGTCCCCTGCTCTGGAAAACTTATAAATTTTAACTTCCCTCTCTTTGGCGAAATATATATCTCCATTTTTTGAAACATCAACATATGATTTTGAAAAGGTAATTCTATTCCAGCCATCATCCTTAGGGTAAGGAATAGGCATCAAAGGCTTTATTACTTTTCCCTCGAAGTCCAGAATTATCCCTCTGTAGTCCTTCCCGCTATCATCGATATAATGATCATTAGAAATTATTCTGTTTTCTTCTACGACAAATTTATTATCATCAACCAAATAAAAAAATCTTTTAATTTCCTTAAAATCATAATTTGAATTCTTACATAGAATTATATATTTATAGAGACCAGTATCCTGAACAATCAGAATGCCATTTTTATAATAAATTATGCAAGGCCTTTCAAACTCTCCAGGACCCGCTCCCCTTCGGCCGGTGGTTTTTATCCATAGACCATTATTATTGTAAATTTTAATATTATGAAATTTTGTTATGAAATTTTGAGTCTGCAACATAAATATTTTCTTCTTCATCAACTGCTATATCTTTAGCCTCTCCAATTATTTCTTTTTTCTGGTCCAGATAAAATTCATCGGTCAACCTCAAGATGATTTTATCGCCTGATACCAAAGGAAGAAACGATATAACCACCAGACAAAAATACAGAATTGATTTATTTTTCATTTCCAGACTCCATTAAAATAAAAAGAGAGTGAGGGAAAGGAAATTTTTAGAAATTACATTCCACACAATTAGAACGATAATCCCATTTGCAATCCTCGCCTGGATAGCTGTTCCATCCGTATTTACAATCGGGATCTTTGGCGAAAGAAGGGCCTGGCCATATGATATAAACCAGGCTCAAAACCAGAAGGATTATCTCAAAGATTAATATAAGCTTTCTCGCTTTTTTCATGTTACCCTCCTTTGCTTTATTTCTCATCCATTCCCTCACTCTCATCTGAATGATAAAAAAAACAAAAAGTCAAGTCCTCAAACTTGATCAACTGAAGATCTGACGTAATTAATTTTAAGCTCATACAGCTAACAACTCTTAGCGAAAAAAATATAAAAATGAAATAATGTATTATAGCTAAGCGGTGTATCCATCCTATTCTTTGAGAGGAGAGTCTTTCCATAATTCTTATCTCTCCTATTCTTGCCAAAAACAAATAAATTTTACCGAAGGCCAGCAGCTGCTTGGATTATAGATTAAGCAGGAAGCCGTTTTTCTTCAGCCAGCGGCGCTTTTCCTTATAATCCGGAATATGACGCCCGACCAGGTTCCAGAAGGCGCGCGAATGATTTTTTTCTTTCGTATGCGCCAGTTCATGGATGATTACATAATCGATTATTTCCGGCGGAGCCATGATCAGCCGCCAGGTCAAACTGATGGTTCCTCGAGCCGAGCAGGAGCCCCAGCGGGTTCGAGCCGAAGACAGCCGGAACTTTTTATACTGGAAGCCGTTAAGAGAAGCCAGCCTCTTCAGCCTGTCGCTCAGGTATTCCCTGGCCAGCTTACGGTAAAGCCTGAAAAAAAGTTCTCTGGCTCTTACTCTGGCTGCTGACGACATCAAAAAACATCTGCCATCAAAAGCCAGAAAAGGTCTGTCCCCGGGTTCAAGCCGCAGAGGATAGCGCTCACCAAGGTAGAGAAATTTTTCTCCCGCTTCGAATTTTACCGGCAGTTGAAGATTCTTTTTCTGCTCTACTTCCTTCAGCCGGTCATATATCCACCTTCGATGCTTTCTGATCACTTCTTCTATCGCTGAAAGACTCAGATTTTCCGGAGCTCTGACCAGCAATTCTCCTCTGTCGTTTATCTCGAGTCCCACAGTCCTTCTTTTAGACCTGGTAAGCCGCCATCTAATTTTACCGTCCATTCTTTCCTCTGAATAAAAATAAACTATCTCCGCTTCGCTGACAACCCGCTATCGATTAACTGCACAGTTTTCGACCTGCAGATTTATCAAAAGAGGGTAAAAGAAGATGAATATTTTATCTTCATACAAATTTAGCTATTATACCGGGGGAGGAAGAAAACTTTCTCGGCCGGCAGGAGAACTGATACCTTAACTTGCACAAAACCCGGCCTGAATGGTGCCCGGCGCCGTGCCCCTTACGATGCTATCCTGGCTGTAGAGCCCTTATCTGTATATGAAAGAATAATTTACTTGCAATTTACCGTGCTTTGTGTTAATCAATAAAAAGGCTTTTCCCTCGGGGCAGTAATTCATTCTCAATCAAGCTATAAGGAGCTGAAAAATGAAAGTTAAAAAACTGGAAAAAACCCCCACTTTTATCAAGGGGCTCGACGATATTCTGAAAGGCGGGTTACCCCGAAACCGGGCCACCCTGGTCTCGGGAGCTCCGGGTTCAGGCAAGACCAACCTGGCGCTGGAATTCCTCTATCGCGGCGCTCTGAGCGGCGAGCCTGGAATCTTCCTCGGGTTTGAAGAATCGGCCGCCAGCCTGAGACAGAACGCTCTCAGCTTTTCCTGGGACCTTCAGGCTTTAGAGCGGAACAATAAGTTGTTTATAATAGACGCCAATCTGAGTCCGGAAACCCTGGTTTCGGGCAAATTCAGCCTGAAACCTCTGCTCTCGATTGTCAGCAACAGGGCCAGAGAAATGGGCGCCAGACGCCTGGTTATAGATGCACTCGATGTGTTGCTGCAATTAATTGAAGATCCTTTTGTTATCAGGGCTGAACTCCATTATCTCAACCACTGGTTGAGCCAGCAGGGCTTAACCACCATTCTGACCCTCAAACCTCGCGATGGTCATTTCCGTCTGCAGGATTTCTTCTATTCGATGGCTGACTGTGTGTTGCAACTTGATGCCCGGGTAATGAATCAGGTGACAACCAGAAGGTTGAGAGTCATCAAATACAGAGGCAGCGATTTCGGCCGGAACGAGTATCCCTTCATCATTTCCAGTTCGGGGATCAAAACTATCCCGATAACTTCGATCGAGTTAAAACACAAACCTTTTGGCTCGAAGTTCTCCACAGGCATTCCCAGGCTTGACCGTCTTCTTGACGGCGGAATTTATCGGGCTTCCTGTACCCTCATCGCCGGAGAGCCGGGCACCGGAAAAACCCTGCTCTCTTCAACGATCGTCAGAGAAGCCTGCCGGAGGAAAGAACGGGTTTTATATGTAAGCTTTGAGGAATCTGACCTGGCCATAATCAACAATGTTCGCAGCGCCGGCCTGGAACTCGAGCCCTTTGTAAAATCGGGCCAGCTGCATTTTATAACAGCTATGCCAGAGGCGACCGGCGCCGAGGAACATCTAATGAATTTAGTGGATGAGGTTGAAAATTTAAAACCGCACCTGGTAGTCATCGACGCCATCTCGGCCTGCCCGAGAATGGGCGGGATGCAAGCTGCTTACGAATATCTAATGCGAGCGTTGAACATCCTCAAAGAGCGCGGGATAAGCATCATCCTGGTCAATCAAACTTCCGGCTCTAAATCTCAGCTGGAACTTTCAGGAATTGGCATTTCTTCCATGATCGATACGGTAGTTTTCCTCTCTTACATTCACGGAGAGGGCGAAACCAACCGCACGATTCAAATTCTTAAATCGCGTGGCTCTGCCCATTCGAACCAGATCAGAGAATGTGTGATTACTGACCGGGGAATTGAAATCATAGATGCCTATGTCGGAGAAGCCGGCGTTCTGACCGGCACCGCCAGAAAAGTCCAGGAGGCACGCGATAAACTGGCCAAACTCCGCCATGAACAACAGATTCGTTCCAAGGAACTGGAACTGGCGAGAATGCAGGCTGTTCTGGAAGCTGAAAAGAAAAGGCTTGAAGCGGAAATCAACAACCTCGAAGCTGAGTTGCAAACCCTCAGGATGGAACAGGAAATAGCGAAGGAAGAAGAGAGGAAACGGCAGCTCATAAGGGAATATGAAACGAAAAAAACAACAAAATCCAGAGCATAGAAAAACAGAAGGCAGATAGAGAAAAACCTCTTTCTGAAGGAAGGTAAAAATGGACAAGGGGAAAAAAGGCCAGAAGGGGTCCGGGGGAAAAATTCCTGAAAAATCCGTTTACCATCTGAAGCTGTATATTGCCGGAGACGAAGCCAATTCTCTGAAGGCTATAGAGACCGTTAAAGAAACTTGCGAGAAGTATCTCGGTCAGAATTATCGCCTGGAGATAATAGATGTCTTCCAGAATTACCGGGCCGCCCTGGAGGATAGAATACTCGTTGCTCCCACCCTGCTCTGGGTTAAAAAAGGAACGCCCGCTTTTCTGATCGGGACCTTCGATCGTCAGAAGCTGCTCGAATTCCTTGGAATCAGCGAAGGTGCCGGAGGCGAAAAATGACCGGTAAATTCACCAGAAAAGATAAAAAGCAGCTGGATGAGCTAAAAGCCGAAATCCAGAGGCTTGAGAATGAACTGTCAGCCACCAGGACGGTGCTGGAAGCAATCATCAGCGGAAAGGTGGATGCTGTCGTTGGAACAAACTGCCCCTATCTGCTGAAAGCCAGGGAAGCCGAAGAAAAAGTGCAAAAACTCATTGCGGAAAAAGACGCCCTGATCAAGGAAATCCATCACCGGGTAAAGAATAATCTGCAAATAATTCTGAGCCTTATCAATCTGCAGATGACCAACGAAAAGTCAAACACCATAAGAGAAAGACTCCTCATCCTCTACAATCGAATCAAGACCATGGCAGCCATCCATGAAGTTTTTTACCGTTCGGAATACATGTCCTCTTTGAATCTGGCGGATTATCTGGATAGAATTGTCGTCCATCTGTTTTCGGTATACCGGGTGGACGAGAACCGGATAAAGCTGATACTGGAAATGGAACCTATAACGGTCAGCATCAATACCGCCATTCCCATCGGTATGATAGTCAACGAACTCGTCACCAATTCCATCAAACATGCGTTTGAAGGATTGCCATCCGGATCGGTCAGTTTGAGATTAAGAAAGCTCGACGATAAAGAATGCCACCTGGAAATCACCGACGACGGGAAAGGCCTGCCGCCTGAAATCAACTGGGAAAGACCGTCCACCCTTGGCCTGGAAATCGTCAAGCTCCTCGCTGAACAGATAGAAGCCAGAGTAAACAAAAGACCAGGCGCCGGCACTTCTTTTGAAATTTTCTTCAGGTGCCATTGAGAACAGATAAGTTCTGAGAATAAACCTGGCAATCTCTCCAGACAGTTATTTTATATTCATGAACGAGATTCAGACTGATGGTCCCGTTTTACTAACTGGATACGGGATAAGGCTGAACGTTGACAGGAATGGAATGGTGCAATTATGATAGCATATATAAAATAATAAAAACTGAAGTAAGATGTCTGATAAATCGCAAAAAGAAGCAAAGCTTATTTTGAGAAAGCACCGGCGCCCATGGCCCGGATTTCTGAAATTTTGCCTGATAATTTTTACCATTCTGCTGGCAGCCGGCTGTTCGCTCGAAAAATTCGCGCTGAAAAAAGCGGCCGGGCTGCTCACCGCTCCTTCCGCGGGAACGGTTTTTACCGGGGATGACGATCCGGAGCTGGTGGCTGGAGCTCTGCCCTTCGCCATCAAATTCTACGAATCGCTTCTGGCTTCGCTTCCAGAGCATGACGGACTTAGACTCAGGACCGGAAGTCTCTACATCATGTACGCCAACGCCTTCATCCAGACTCCAGCCGATATGACCCCGGTCTCGGAAATCGAGTCGCGCCAGGAACTCCTGGCCCGGGCGAAAAAGCTTTACCTTCGCGGTCGGGATATTCTGCTCGCAGGTCTGGAAAAGAAAAACCCGAATCTCCGGGCGGAACTTAAAGCTCGCCAGTTCCAGAAAGCTCTGGCCCCTTACGGCAAACAGGACCTCGACTTTCTCTACTGGGCTGCAGCCGGCTGGGTAGCCGCCTACTCCATCGACCCCTTTGACATGTCTATCGGTCTGACGCTGCCGGAAGCCGCCGCGCTGATGAACCGGGTGCTCGAGCTCGACCCGAATTACGCCGGTGGCGCCGTGCACAATTTCTACATTCTCTACTACGGTTCTCTTCCGGAATCGCTCGGAGGCAGCGAGGATAAAGCGCTGGAACACTTCAGGAAAGCAGAAGCGCTGATGGGACGGAAAGACACCAGTTATCTTCTTTCCCTGGCCACGACCGTTGGCGTTAAGAAGCAGGACAGAGAACTTTTTATCTCGCTGCTGAAAAAAGTGCTCGATTTTGACCTCAACCAGGCTCCCGAAAACCGACTGGTGAACATACTCAACAAGAGAAAGGCTGCCTGGTTGCTCCAGAACATAGACGACTTTTTCCTTCCTCCTGAAAATGGAAACTCTGAGGTAATAAAAGAGGAAACATGGAAAGGATGAAAATGAAAACGCGGCTTACGGTTCTTTTTCTGCTGATAGCCTTTTTGCTCCTTTTCCGATGCCATATTCTGGCAGCCGTGGAGATTAAAATCGGCAGCGTGGCTCCGGAACGTTCCCCCTGGCACAACTCCCTGCTTAAAATCGGCCGGGAATGGGAAAAAATCACCGGCGGTCAGGTAAAAATCCGGGTTTATCCCGGGGGAATCGCCGGCAGTGAGCTCGACATGATCAGAAAAATGCGCCTGGGAGCGCTGCAGGGAGCGGTGCTGACCAACATGGGCATGATGAAGATAGAAAAATCGGTGCTGATCTTCAACCTGCCGCTCCTCTTCAGCTCGGACGAAGAGTTCAATTATGTCTTCAGCCGGTTGAAACCGTCGTTCGAAGCCCGGATCGAAGCCAGCGGTTTCAAGGTGATTCAGTGGACCCAGTCAGGCTGGGTCTATTTTTATACCAAAGGGCCCGTTCTCAACCCGGAAGACCTTAAAAAACATAAAATTTCCATAACCAGGGACGACCCTGAACTGGAGCAGGTCTGGGAGAGCATGGGCTACCGGGTGGTTCCCCAGGACACCAAAGATATGCTCATCGGGCTAGAACGCTGCATGATCACTGCCCTTTACCTCCCGGCGGTAATGGCCGCTTCCGGACAATATTTCGCCATCGCTTCGCATATGCTTGACCTCAAGCTCTCACCTCTGGTCGGTGGCCTGGTCATAAACAAAAGAACCTGGGACCAGATACCGGAAAAATACCGTCCGCTCCTGCTCGAAGCCACAGAACGCGAGGCTCAATCTCTGGCGGCGGAAATAGCCCACCTGGAAGAGGAAGCGATAAAAGCTATGAAAGAGCACGGTCTGGTGATCAACCGTCCCTCCGAATATGACCGCAGGATGTGGTATGAAGTAGCCTCCAGAGCTATTTCCACGCTGGTGGGCAGGATAATTCTGGCTGATGTCTATCAGCAGACGCTTGAGCTCATAAAGGAGTACAGGGAAAAAGGTGAAAAGTAGCTGTAAGAAAGCTTTTTTCCGTCTGGAAGATATTTTCATAAATTTAATTCTTCTGTCTATCGCCCTTCTTCTTGTTTTCGAAATCATCGCCAGGAATTTTTTCCACACCGGTATTAAAAATTCAACTCTATACGTCCAGCAGTTGACATTGCTGGCCGCCTTTCTCGCCGGGGCGATAACATCGAGGGAAAAGAAACATCTGAAACTGGCCGCCAGGCTTCCGCTGAAACAACCGGCGGCGGAGATAATAAGCACCGCAGTTCAGATTATCTCTTCCGGTTTTTCATTTGCCTTCGCTGCCAGCACCCTTTCATTCGGTCTCAATGCCTTTGGCCCCACCGACCGGATAGTTTTTATTCCTAAAAGGTTCATCGGCTATCTGATGACACTGGGATTCCTGCTGATGGCCGTGCGTTTCATCACCGCGATCGAGAACCGCAGGAAAAGAATCCCGGCATTTCTGCTGGCTGCTGCGCTTGCCCTTCTGCTGGCTTCCGGCGCGATTTCCGGAGTGGTCTCGGCTTTTGCCGGAAGCGAACCGGGAATAATTCAGGCCCTGAGAGCGCCTCTCCAGGTAGTTTTGAGCTGGCTCTATCTGCCGCTTATCGTTCTGCTGGTCAGTCTGGCTTTTTTTGGCCTGCCCGTGTTCGTGGTGCTGGGCGGAACAGGCTGGTTGCTTCTGAGCCATGCCGGCCTGCCTCAGGAGATAGTGGCCAACCAGGCCTACACGGTGCTCACCGATTATTCGATTCCGGCGATTCCGCTTTTCGCCGCCGCCGGATTTTTCCTGTCAGAAAGCAAGGCCGGCGAAAGAATGGTGGAGTTTTTTAGGGATATGGTCGGCTGGCTTCCGGGCGGGTTGATGCTTGTCACGGTTCTCGTCTGCGCCTTTTTCACCACCTTCACCGGCGGTTCCGGAATAACTATCATCGCGCTCGGCGGGCTGCTGTTTCAGATTCTTACGGCAGCCGGTTACAGCCAGAAATTTTCCGTCGGTCTTCTCACCTCATCCGGCAGCGTCGGTTTGCTTTTTCCGCCAAGCCTGCCGATCATCATTTACGGAGTTACCGCCGGACTGAGCATTAAAGACATGTTCCGGGGCGGAATAATTCCCGGAATAATTCTGGTTGCCTTTACCATCATACCTGCCTTTCTTTTCTCCAGAGGCACCCGTCTCGACCGCCAGCCATGGGAATTCAAAAAAGCCCTGGGTTCTTTCAAAAAAGGGCTGGGGGAGATTCTTCTTCCGCTTATTGTGATAATTCTTTATTTTGGCGGGATTACCAACCTCCAGGAAAGCGCCGCCGTGGCCCTGGTCTACGCCTTCCTCCTGGAAACCCTGATACACCGGGAGCTGAAAATAAAAGACCTGCCACGGGTGATGACCGCCTGCGTCACCGTATTTGGCGGCGTGCTGGTGATCCTGGCCGTGGTTAACGGTCTTTCTTACTACATCATCGACACCCAGCTCCCCCAGCGTCTGAGCGCCTGGCTCGGAACAGCCATCTCTTCCCGCTATGTTTTCCTGCTTCTGCTGAACCTGGCTCTTCTGGTGGTCGGCTGTTTCATGGATATTTATTCGGCCATTCTGGTGGTGGTGCCCCTGATCGTTCCTCTGGCCGGAGTGTTCAACATCCAACCGGTCCATCTGGGCATAATTTTTCTGGCCAACCTTGAACTTGGTTATATGACGCCACCGGTGGGACTTAATCTCTTCCTGGCTTCCTACCGCTTCAATCAGCCGATGGGGCAGGTTTACCGCGATGTTCTGCCTTTTATGCTCTTTCGTCTGATGGCCGTTCTCCTGATAACCTACCTGCCGTTTTTAAGCACTGCCCTGCTCTGAGCGTCCGGAGAACAACCCATCCGGACGGCAATAAACTCAGGCCCATCCATGAGCCATAAGGCATTTCCTCTGACTGCCGACAATAACGACAATCAAAAAAACCGATCAGTTTTCCTTTAAGCTCTCTGCCGTTTATTTCTGATTTTTGCAAAATGTCTTTTTTTGTTTTTTGCGGAATAAAAAATTTTCTTGTTGACATAAAATCGAGCGGTTAATAAAGTTAAAATAACCTCGAGATCTCAACAAAGGAGCTTTCGCATGGCCGGGAATAAACAGCGTAATTATTACATGGTTTTACTGATTTTCCTGACCTTTTTCGTCATTTCCTTCCTGACCAACATCATCGGACCGCTGATTCCTGATATCATTAACAGCTTCAGTCTAAGTCTGGCGCTGGCCGGATTCCTGCCGTTCTCTTTCTTCATCGCCTACGGCGTTATGTCCATCCCGGCCGGTTTTATGGTGGAAAAATACCGGGAAAAAGCAGCCATGCTGCTGGCTTTTGTCGTGGCTTTCTGCGGCGCCCTGCTTTTCGCCCTCTTTCCGAACTATCTGGTGGCCACGGTTTCTCTTTTCCTGATCGGACTCGGCATGGCCATCCTTCAGGTGGCCATCAACCCGCTGCTCCGTGTCTCCGGCGGCGAGGAGCACTTCGCCTTCAATTCGGTGCTGGCCCAGCTCATTTTTGGCAGTGCCTCTTTCCTGAGCCCGCGTCTTTATTCCTACCTGGTCACCAGTCTGCCGGTGCCGGAAAAACAGACCGCTATTCTCAACACCCTGCGTAAGCTTGTCCCGGAAAATTTACCCTGGGTTTCTCTTTACTGGGTGTTTGCCCTGACCACCGTCGGCATGCTGGTCATTATCTTTTTATCGCGATTTCCAGCCGTCGAACGCAAAGAAGAAGAAAGGGCCGGCACCTGGAGCATCTACAGAATTCTTTTCAAGAAAAAAATTGTCCTGCTTTATTTCCTTGGCATCATGGCTTACGTCGGAACCGAACAGGGAGTGGCTAACTGGATATCTCAGTTCCTGAAAACCTACCATGGACTTGACCCTCAAACGGCCGGGGCCAGAGCGGTATCCTATTTCTGGGGATTGATGACCGTCGGCTGTCTGCTCGGCCTGCTGCTGCTGAAACTGATTGACAGCCGGAAGGTGTTGATTATTTTTTCGCTGGCAGCCATCTTTCTGCTCAGTCTGGCTCTTTTTGGACCGGTGGAAGTCTCCCGCCTGGCCTTCCCGCTGATGGGTTTTGCCTGCTCGGTTATGTGGTCAATCATCTTCAGTCTGGCCCTGAACTCGGTTGAATCGTACCACGGCGCATTTTCCGGAATCCTCTGCACAGGGATAATCGGCGGAGCCCTGCTTCCTCTTCTTATCGGCTGGCTCGGCGACCACCTGGGGTTGCGCCAGGGAATGTTCGTGCTTTACCTTACGCTCGGCTACATACTTAGCATCGGCCTCTGGGCCAGGCCGCTTATCACCAATGAAACGATCTGGATGAGGAAGAAGAAAAAGGCTGCGGCGATGGTTTCGGCCGAAAACATTTAATTTCCGGGCAACTGCCCGACATAAATTTAAGAATGCCGGTATGGAGCTAACACGAGACTCGAAAAAAGCTGCTCCTCACCTCTGCCTGACCTTGTATACCGGCGCCGGGAATATATGAACGGATGTTCATATATCCGCAGCCCCTGACCCCGACTTAAACATTTTTCCGGGAGCCGCCGGGCAATAGCTGTTTTTTAACGCCGATAACATCAAAGATATTCGCCTCCAGCAAAATTCTTTTCTTGAAGCTTTCTTCTGATTTATGCTAAAAATCAAACAAACCGGAGAAAGGAAGGGCAAAATGGCCATAATCGGTGTGGACCTGGGAGGAACCAATGCCCGGGCCGGTCTGGTTGAAGGCAATCGGGTGAGCAGAATTGCCGTCCGGGAAATACGCAGCCAGGGCACAGCCGAAGAAGTGATGTCGGACCTGAAGGCGGTGGTGGAATCCGTGCTGACCCCGGAAGTGGAAGGCCTCGGGATAGGCGTTCCGAGCGTTGTCGACCTGCAGACCGGAACGATCTACGACGTTCAGAACATACCGGCCTGGAAGGAAGTGCCGCTGAAAACCATCCTCGAAGCCGAATACAAGATTCCGGTTTATGTCAACAACGACGCCAACTGCTTTGCCGCCGGAGAAAGATATTTCGGCCTCGGCCGGCATTACCGTAATCTGGTCGGGCTGATCATCGGCACCGGCCTGGGAGCCGGGATCATAGCTGACGGCCACCTTTACTCCGGCACCAACTGCGGCGCCGGCGAGTTCGGGATGCTACCCTACCTCGACGCAAACTTCGAGCGTTATGCCTCCGGACATTTTTTTGTAAAATCTTACGGGTTGAGCGGAAAAGAACTCTTCTGTCGCGCCACCTCCGGGGATGAAGAAGCCAGGCGGATCTTCTCCGAATTTGGGCGCCATCTGGGCGAAGCCATTAAAGCCATCATGTACGCTGTGGACCCGGAAGCAATCATCCTCGGCGGTTCGGTCAGCCGCGCCTATGAATTCTTCCGGGACTCGATGATGGAGACGGTCTCAAGCTTCGCCTACTCAATCGCCCTGAAAAAAATAAAAATTATGCCCTCCACCACCGAAAACATCGCCATCCTCGGAGCGGCCGCTCTTTATCTCGACAGCCGCCACCAGTAAACAAACGAGCGCGCTGCTTCCTTATCTGGCAACTACCAGTCGAATTTCCAGATTATCCAGCACCTGAAACAGCAATTCCCTCGACCTTTCGCTCCGGGCGACAATTACGAAAAGGTCGACACCGTTCAGCACGGCCGCAGCGGAAACTTTTTCCGAAATCAAAGCTGGATGCTTTCTGCCGGAGAACGGAAAATAGGTAAGCCGGCCATTGGAAACTTCTTTTTTCAGCCTGTCAATCAGCGCCTTTTCCGGATTTTCCGCCGGGAACCAGCTCTCCTGAAAAATCCTGACGTTCTCACCGCCGGACCCGATGAGAGTTAGCAGTGTTCTGTCGGGCCAGACTTTATCTGTATCAGTAAAATTAAATCCGGCAGGCGCCCGCAGCCCAAGCTTAAGCCCGTGGTTCCAGTAGCAACCATCCTTAATCTCAAAGATGGGCTGCCCCGGGAAAACCTGAACCGCATGCTGCCGGAACTTAAATTCCAGCACCTCAACCGTCACGTACCCAAAAAACTTCTGAGCGGCAATCAGACTATCGCTCAAACCATTCTCCAGGCTGCTTCGGTGAATCGCCAGGCGCGAAGCATCGGCCGTCCCCGGAGAAGGCAGAGCGGCATCGAGCGGAACCCACCGACCGTTAAGCCCGGCTTCAACCCAGGCATGCCCTCCCCATACTCCGTTGACATAAGCCAGCCCGATGACGAAAGTTGAGGGAATCCGTGAAGCTCGGAGAAGAGCGGCCAGCAGCGCGGCATAACCGGCACAGGTGGCTTTTTTATCCCTGAGCACTTCCGAGGCCGGAGCGAACACAAACCCCGGGTCAAATGTGAGATTTTTCGCCACCCAATCTCTCAGTTTCAGCGCCTTCATCAACGGATCTTTCTCCCTGGCAGCTATCCGGGCGGCCAGGTTTCTGATTTCCGGATGACTGGCGTTTATATAAGTGTTCGAACCCAGGAAGGGCTCGAGATCCTCAGGCAGAGTTTTTTTCCCTGCTTTCTCCCTGATATTAGCCCTTTTTATTTCCAGCACGAGAATGTTTTCTTTTTTCTCTACGATTTTCTGATATTCATTTTCAAGGTCAGGCCAGCCGAGCTCAGGCCTCCGGTGGTACAGCCGAAGAACTACCCTCTCCAGTTGTCTTGACTGCGGGAGCCTTATGCCGGACTTAATCAGTGACGATTGGAAAAATCGCTCCTGAGCTGAACCCAGGGCCAGAGCTTCCTTCACTTCCCTTTCGCTGCTCAAACAGACAACCAGCTGGCCGAACGGTGAAGGTTCCACCGCTTTTATTTCGTTTCCGCTGGCATCGAGCCATATCTCCCTGCTGGTGACCATCGGAGATATTTTTTCTACCACTTTCCTGGCCGTTGCTCTTATCTCACCGCACTCCACCTCCTCCTCGCCCACCAGTTCCCGTTCTCCTGAGACCACCCGCGAAAGCTCGGGGAGGAATGTCTGATACTCAACTTTATCCCCCGGAGCTCTGAGCTTCTCAGATGTCAGCAGGCCAATTCCGACCGGTCCCAGAAGCCTGCCCTCATAAGAAATCTCGCGGCGAAAAGTCTGCTCACCTGTTATGGTGGTTATCTGAATTTTCTCGGCCAAAACCTCTATCTCGGTTCTTACCCTGGAACCGGCCAGCTCCTGTTCGGTCATGATTTTTTCCAGCCGGCCATCTTCTCCTTCAGTATGTTCTGCCTTTAAGGTCATCTCAATTTTTCGTCCGAGACGGCTGACGGTGATTTTAGACTCGCTGACCGACTTCCACCTCCACTGTCCGTTTTCTCTCACTCTAAAAACCATTTCTTTAATGTAACCTATGGTCTCTGCCTCCAGGGAAATCCTGTACCAGCGAGTTTCGGCTTTTTCCGCAGATAAATTCCCGGACTCAGTACGACTTATCCCCGGATTCAGAAAAAACAGCAAAAGAAGCCCTGAAACCAGAAAAACAAGGCGCCCCTTTATCCTGGTTTTCTCTCCTGATGATTTCATCTTCCTTCCCGCCTTCCTCTTTCTTTCAGTTGAGGCCGGAATGCCGGCTACTTTATTTTAACTCAATTGCCGGAAATTTTTTTAATAAATTGCCCGAAGGTATTGCCCCCGATGGCACTCTGTGCTATAAGCAAAAAAAATTAAACAGGCCAGGTGGCGAGGTGAACGGACTGTTAATCATCGTTTATGTTGTGATTCAAATTCTCATCGGGGTTTATCTTTCCCGGCGGATAAAAGACGAAGCAGACTATTTTGTCGGCGGACGGCGTGTTTCCTTTTTTCTCGTTTCCTTTTCGCTGTTCGCCACCTGGTTCGGGGCGGAAACCTGCCTCGGTTCTTCGGGCGCGGTGTACGAAAACGGCCTTTCTGGAAGCCGGGCAGACCCGTTCGGATTTAGCCTTTGCCTTTTTCTGATGGGATTTCTGCTGGCCGGCAAGCTGCGCCAGCGAAACTACCTGACGCTGGCCGACTTCATCAAAGACCGTTACGGTTCGATGGCGGAAAAACTGGTTGTCTGGGTGATGATCCCCTCTTCCATCATCTGGGGAGCGGCCCAGCTCCGGGCTTTTGGTCAGATTCTTTCTGTGTCCACTGCCCTGCCGCTCAATCTGATGATCTGTCTGTCAGCTCTGCTGGTAATCATCTACACCGTTCTGGCAGGACTGCTGGGTGACATTTATACCGACCTTATCCAGGGAATGATAGTGGTCATCAGCCTGGTCATCCTGGCGGCCACTGTCATTTCGAGAGTCCCTGACCTGGGAGGAATCATTCGAGAGATGCCGGCCGACCGCTGGAAAATCCTCGGGGTGGGTGAATCAGTCTGGGTGAGGCTCGACCGCTGGGCGGTGCCGGTTCTCGGCTCGCTGGTGGTTCAGGAAGCCATTTCGCGTTTCCTGGCTGCCCGCAGTCCCAGGGAAGCCGTCCGTGCCTGTCATGCCGCCGGCGGCATATACTTTTTTACCGGTCTGATTCCGCTGTTCCTGGGCTTCATCGGACCCTGGCTTCTTCCCGGGCTGGCCGACAGGGAACAGTTTCTGGTTATCATCTCCCACCGGTATCTTCCGGGATTTCTGGCGGTCATTTTCCTCGGCGCCATGATTTCAGCCATTCTTTCCACTGTCGACAGCATCCTCCTGGCCTGCGCGTCGCTTTTTTCGCACAATTTCCTCATTCCTGTTCTGAAAATCAAAAAGGAAAGAACCAGGCTGTTAGTGGGCCGGACGACGGTGGTAATTACCGGACTGATTGCTCTCATCATCGCCCTCGCCGGAAATCGGATTTACGACCTGGTGCTGATGGCCGCCGCCTTCGGCACGGCCGGGGTGCTGGTGATAACACTGTTCGGACTTTACTCCCGGCGAAACAGTCAGAAAGCGGCTCTCTTCACCCTGACCGGAGGCCTGGTGCTGACGCCTCTCTTTCAGCTGGGGTTGAAACTTGAAGCTCCATTCCTTCTTTCTGTGCTGAGCTGCGCGGCTATTTTTATCATTTCATCCTGGTGGCTGGAAAGAACTAAAGTTCGAGAAGTTTTAAGTACGGAAGCTGAAGGTTAAAAGCTAAAATACCAGGAGACTCAGTCGATAGATAAACGCGGCAATCAGGGCTGACATCGGTATCGTTAGAACCCAGGCCCAGATTATCTTCATGGTCACCTGCCACTTTACTGAATAGACGCTACGAGCCGCCCCCACTCCGGTAACCGCTCCGGTGATGACATGCGTGGTGGAAACCGGTATGCCCAGATGAGTGGCCATGAATATGCTTATGGCGCTGGCCGTTTCGGCGCAGAAGCCATCGATTGGTCTCAACCTGGCTATTTTCTGACCCATGGTTTTGATTACCCGCCAGCCACCGCTCAGGGTCCCGAGCGCGATGGCTGAATAAGCCGAAAGCACAACCCAGAGCGGCACATGAAAAGTCTTCATATATCCAGAAGAATAAATAAGGCTGGCGATAATTCCCATGGTTTTCTGGGCATCATTACCACCATGTCCCAGACTGTAAAGAGCGGCCGAAACCAGCTGCAGCCGTCGTGACCAGAGGTTAATTTTTCCCAGCGGCTGGTTTCTGACAAGCCAGGTGGTAATTATCATAAGCAGATTTCCCAGAACCATCCCTAACATGGGCGCGATAAAAATAAAAGAGCCAACCTTAATCCAGCCCTTAATTATGATGATGCCAAATCCAGCTCTGGCCACAGAAGCACCCAGATATCCGCCTATCAACGCATGGGAAGCGCTGGCCGGTATTCCCCAGTAAACGGTCAGAATATTCCAGATGATGGCGCTGATCAGACCGCAAAAAATCACATGCGGATTCACCACGTTTATATCGATCAGTCCTGTTCCTATGGTCGTGGCCACATGGGTACCGAAAAACAAAAAGGCGATGAAGTTAAAGAAGGCGGCCCAGGCCACTGCCTGACGCGGATTCAGCACCCGGGTGGAAACGATCGTGGCCACCGAATTGGCAGCATCCTGCATCCCGTTGGTAAAATCAAAAATGAGAGCGATGGCTACAATTATGGCCACCAAAACAAGGCTCGAGCTGACCGGTTCCATCTTCAGCTGCTCTTAACCACAATCCCCTCAACCGTGTTGGAGACCCGCTGATACACATCCATGATGGTTTCCAGGATAAACAGGATGTCCTTCCACTTTATGATGTTCACCGGGTCTCTTTCCTCATTAAACAGCTCCTGCAGCGACCTGGCGTATGCCAGGTCTCCTTTGTCTTCCAGTTCATGAATGCTTCTGATCAACTCGCCGATGTAGGGGGTATATTTTTGCGATTTGAAAATTTCCGCCACCAGAAGATTCAACCTTTCAGTAGCTTCGCGGGCGTAGCTGGCAAAATCGTCGAAAAAGTATTTTTTCTCCTTCAGGTTATACAGATAAACATTGTGGATGGCGTTTTCCAGCAGGTCGATGATATCGTCGATTTCATGCACCAGCTGATAAATATCCTCGCGGTCGAAAGGCGTGATAAAACACTGATTCAGCAGCTTGATGACATTGTGTGTGATCTGGTCAGCTTTATGCTCTATCTGCTTGGCTTTTTCCCAGTACTGAGCTGAAGACTGAAAGTTTTTTGAAAATTCACAGAAGACTTCGGTAATTTCAGAAAGACAGTGTGAGAGATCATTGAAATGCCGGGCGAAGGCCGGTTCCTTAGGAAGGAAAAATTTCATAATTGCTGCCTCTGTGGAAAAATTAGGCATTAATCTATAACATCCGGCTGTGATTTTCAACACTCAGATAAATTTTTTCAGACAATTGACCCTCTCATCAGGGTGTGTTATAAGGATTTCTTATTTTTTATGGAGGAATATGATGCCGGGATCACTTTTCAGAACTAAACCGATCCAGGAACTTCTGGCTGAAACGCAAGAAGCGGGACATACATTGAAAAAAGCCCTCCGGGCCTGGGACCTTGTGGCCATAGGTATCGGTTGCATCATCGGAGTGGGGATCTTCGTCCTCCCCGGAGTTCAAGCCGCCAACCATTCCGGCCCCGGAATAATTTTATCGTTTGCCATTGCCGCTCTGGCCTGCGCCTGTTCGGCTCTATGCTACGCCGAACTGGCGGCGATGATACCGGTTTCTGGTTCCGCTTACACTTACGGCTATGCCACTCTGGGCGAGCTTCCCGGATGGATAATCGGCTGGGACCTGATTCTTGAATATATGGTGGCGGCGGTTCTGGTGAGCACCGGCTGGTCGGCATATTTCGTCAACCTGCTGAACAATCTGGGCTTCAAACTTCCCCAGACCTGGGTGGCTTCCCCCTGGGATAAGACTCCCGGAACATTCAACATCCCGGCAGCGCTTATAGTCATTTCTCTTACGATGCTGCTGATCCGCGGAGTCAAAGAGAGCTCCCGGACAAATATGATCATCGTCATAGTGAAAATTGCAGTCATCCTGTTTTTTATTGTCATGGCCGCTCCCCATGTGAACCCGGAAAACTGGAAGCCTTTTATGCCCTACGGCTTTAAGGGAGTTATGACCTCGGCCGCAATAGTTTTCTTAGCTTTTGTCGGCTTCGACGCGGTATCCACCGTGGCCGAAGAAACGGTCAACCCGCAGAAAGATATGCCGATCGGCATTATGGGTTCTCTTCTGGTGGCCACGGTTCTTTACATGGCTGTCTCAGCCATCATGACCGGGGTGGTTTATTACACCAGGCTGGGTGTGGCTGACCCGGTCGCGCTGGTGCTTAACGAATTAAACATGCCCTGGGCTTCGATGATCATCAGCATCGGTGCTCTGGCCGGCATTACCTCGGTCCTTCTGGTTCTGCTCATGGGTCAGCCGAGAATTTTCTTCGCCATGAGCCGCGACGGCCTGCTGCCAGAGGCTTTCTCCCGTGTTCATCCCAGGTTTAAGACTCCGGTGACCACCACTGTGGTTACCGGCTTTATCGTGGCCATAGCCGCCGGACTGACACCGATAAACGTCTCTTCGGAGCTGGTGTCGATCGGAACTCTTTTTGCTTTTGTGATCGTTTGCTCCGGCGTAATTTTACTCAGATACAAGAGACCGGATTACCGGCGTCCATTTAAGGTTCCGCTCTTTCCTTTCCTTCCCGCAGCCGGCGCACTGCTCTGCCTTTACCTGATGATCAGCCTGCCAAAGACTGCCTGGGAACGTTTTATTATCTGGCTGGCCATTGGCCTGAGCCTCTACTTCCTCTACGGGCGACGCCACAGCCGTCTGGAAAGGCAAGGGATTTCCGGCGAAAAACGATAATCCTCTGGATTTTTGCCGCTGATATGCTAAAATAGCAAGTCGAGAAGAGATTTTTTATTGCTCCCCTGAAAGCATTTTTAATCCATAAATTAAATTTTAATAAGGTGATTTTTTCTATGAACGACAGACTGAAGAGGATGCGTAACATCGGCATAAGCGCCCATATCGATTCCGGGAAAACCACTCTCACCGAGCGCATCCTCTATTACTGCAAAAAAATCCATCGGATCCATGAGGTCAAGGATAAAGACGGCGGCGGAGCCACCATGGACTACATGGAGCTAGAACGTGAAAGAGGCATAACCATAACCTCCGCCACCACCAACGTTACCTGGAAAGACCACTCGATTAATATCATCGACACCCCCGGTCATGTGGACTTCACCATTGAGGTGGAAAGGTCGCTCCGGGTGCTTGACGGAGCCATCCTGGTGCTGTGTTCAGTTGGTGGCGTCCAGTCACAGACTCTGACCGTTGACAAGCAGCTCAAAAGATACAACGTGCCGGCTCTGGCCTTCGTCAACAAGCTTGACCGTATCGGAGCCAACCCTTTCAAGGTAAAAGACCAGATCATCGACAAGCTCGGCCGGCGAGCTGCTCTGATTCAGATTCCAGTCGGCCTCGAAGACAGATTTCAGGGAATAGTCGACCTCATCAAAATGAAGGCCTATTATTTCGACGGGCCGAACGGAGAAATTGTGCGGGAAGAAGAAATCCCGCCGGAATTTGAAGATGAAGCCTGGAAGTACCGGGAGGAACTGCTGGACACCATTTCGATGATTTCCGACGAGGTTACCGAAGCGATTCTGGAAGACCGGGTAACAGAGGACCTCCTGATAAAAACCATCAGAAAAGCCACCATCAACCGGGAATTTATGCCCGTGTTGATGGGTTCGGCCTATCGCAACAAAGGCGTCCAGTTATTACTGGACGCGGTGGTTAATTACCTGCCCGACCCGTCGGAAGTTGAAAACGTGGCTCTTGACCTCAACGAAGGAGAAAAACCGGTTGTCCTGAAAGCAGACCCTTCCCTCACCTGTGTTTCCTATGCATTCAAGCTGGAAGAGGGACCTTACGGCCAGCTCACCTACATCAGGATTTACCAGGGCAGTTTGAAAAAGGGAGACGAGCTTTTCAACACCAGATCCCGGCAGAGGTTTAAGGTCGGGCGAGTCGTCCGCATGCACGCCGACCACATGGAAGATATCGAAGGAGCCGGCGCCGGAGACATCGTGGCTCTTTTCGGAGTTGACTGCGCTTCCGGCGACACCATCTGCTCACCCGGCCTGAATTACGCCATGACTTCGATCTACGTTCCTGAGCCAGTTATTTCTCTGGCGATTGAAGCCACCGACAAACTCTCTGCTGACCGTCTGGCCAGGGCTTTAGCCCGGTTCACCAAAGAAGACCCGACCTTCCGTGTGTATGTTGACCCTGAATCCCGCCAGACTATCATCCAGGGCATGGGCGAACTCCATCTTGACGTCTACATCGAAAGGATGAGACGGGAGTACAAAGTGGAAGTGATCACAGGCCGGCCGCAGGTGGCTTACCGCGAAACCATCACCGCCAGGGCAGATTTCGACTACACCCATAAGAAACAGACAGGCGGCGCCGGACAGTACGGACGGGTCATAGGCTACATTGAACCTTTGGACGGTCAGTATGAATTCGTCAACGAAGTCAAAGGCGGTCATATACCGAGGGAGTTCATACCTTCCTGCGACAAGGGCTTTCAGGCCATGCTGAAAAAAGGGCCGCTCATCGGCAGCCCGATCATCGGGGTGCGGGTGGTTCTTCTTGACGGTCAATATCATCCGGTGGACTCTTCGGACATAGCTTTCCAGCTGGCAGCTCAGGGAGCTTTCAAACAGGCTTACAAAAAAGCCCGGCCGGAGATACTGGAGCCGATCATGAAGGTGGTGGTGGAAACTCCTTCCGAGTATTCCGGAAACGTTTTTGCCAGCCTGAATCAGCGCCGGGGAATCATAGTCAGTTCAGTCGAAGACGGCACCTATTCCAGAATTGAAGCCGAGGTCCCGCTGAGCGAAATGTTCGGCTATTCCACTGTCCTGCGCTCGATGACTCAGGGAAAGGCGGAATTCACCATGGAATTTCTTAAATACAGCCGGCTTCCGGCCAATCTGGCCGAGAAACTGATAGAAGAATACCGGCAGAAACTGGAAGCCGAATGGAAGAAATAGAGATTTTCCGGAGAGAAAATGGTCAAAAAAATTTTATCAACCAGAAGCCCGATTAAAACCCTGGAAAAAAATCTCAAGGGCGGATTTGGTCCCGGACAGGTGGGTGTGTTCGCTTCCCGCAAAGGCGTGGGCAAAACCGCCTGTCTGGTGCAGCTCGCGTTAGACCGTCTTTTTGAGGAAAAACCGGTGATTCACGTTTCTTACGCCAGCCGGGTCGACTACGTGATCGCCTGGTATGAGGAATTGTTTAAGAACCTGGCCACGAGAGAAAATCTCAAGTCTTTCATGGAAACTCACGACCGTATTGTCCGCAACAGGGTCATCATGAATTTCCGCCAGGAAGGGATGAAAACCGAGCAGGTGCTGAAAAGTCTGGAAGCCCTGATCGGACCGGGAAATTTCCCGGCCAGAACGATCATCGTCGACGGATTTAATTTTTATCTTCCCTGCGCCGCCGACCTGGCTCTTTTTAAGAAATTTGCAGTGGAAAGAGAGCTGGAGTTCTGGTTCAGCTGTTCACTCAAGGGAGAAGACCCGCTCTTTGACCAGCATGGACTGCCGTTCGTCCTGAAGGATTATCTGGATTACTTAGACATTATCATCACCCTGGAACATGACAACGGTCGCGTTCGCCTGAACCTGGTAAAAGACCATGATCAGCTGACCAACCGCAAACTCAGACTCGAGCTCGACCCGGCCACTCTCCTGCTGACCAGAGTGTAAATGCTGACCATAAAATTCCCCTGGTGGCAACTCAACCGGCAGAAATCAAAAACATCATCTTTCCATATTTAATCTGACTTCTAATTTCCCGTACCCGGAAAGGCTTCCATCAACACTGTGGAAAAGGCCGTAATCCTGAGGCTTTCGACTTATGATAGCTCCAGAACAAGTCTGCTTTCGAAAATTCCGGATTTCTTGACTATTAACGACAGCCGGAATAATATAGCGGAGATGGATGGATTTCGCTGGAGTTCGTCAGCTAAAACCTTGTGTTTAGCTCGCCATCAGTCAAAAAAGCGGAGGTTAAGCATGCGAAATAGATTTTTATTTATTTCTATTTTGCTTGGAGTAATACTTATGACTGCCGCGCTTCAGGCATCTTTCACCAGAGAGAACATCAAAGTTTTTCAACTGGACAACGGTCTTAAAGTTATCCTCTACGAAGACCACAAAATACCGAGCATTTCTTACTACACTTTTTTCCGCGTTGGTTCGCGCAACGAGCGGCCCGGGCTGACTGGAGTTTCCCACTTCATCGAGCATATGATGTTTAACGGCACGAAAAAGTACGGTCCGGGAGAATTTGACCGTCTGATGGAGTTTTACGGAGGCGCCAACAACGCCTACACCAGCGACGACCTGACCGCTTATACCAACTGGTTTCCGCCGCATGCTCTGGAAAAAATTATTGAGCTCGAAGCCGACCGCATGCAGGGATTGATATTTGACCCGGAAGTTTTTGAATCCGAGCGCGGAGTGGTGGCTTCCGAAAGAAGGATGGCGGTGGAAAACAACAACGAGGCTCTTCTTTACGAGAATGTCCGGGCTACGGCGATCATGGCCCATCCCTACCACTGGGATGTCATCGGCTGGATGAGCGATATCCTCAACTGGCGGCGCGATGAGGTCATCCAGTATTACCGTACCTACTATGCTCCAAACAATGCTGTGCTGGTGGTGGTGGGCGATTTTGACAGCCAGAAGACCCTTGAACTTATCAAAAAAAATTACAGCTCGATACCTGCCCAGACTCCGCCCCCACCGGTTACCACAGCCGAGCCTCCGCAGATGGGCCGCAAGGAAGTGGTGATCAAGAAGGAAGCCCAGACTCCTTCTTTCCTGGTGGTCTACCATGCGCCGCGCTGTCAGGACCCGGATTTTTTTACGCTCTCGATTCTGGAGAAACCTCTGCTCCAGGGTGAGAGCAGCCGCCTCTACCGCCGCCTGGTTCGCGAGGAACAGCTGGCCATTTCGGTTTACGGCGGGATTGAAGAAAAAATTGACCCATTCCTGTTCACCATAAGCGTAAAACCAAGACCCGGAGCAGACCTCGACCGGATCGAAAAAATCATCGACGAGGAACTGGATAAAATAGTCAAAGAAGGAATAACCGAACAGGAGTATCAGAAAGCTCTGAACATCATCCGCAGCGATTTTTATTTCGGGCTCGAAAGCAACGCAGGAAAAGCCAATCTTCTTGGAGCCAGCGAAATTCTGTTCGGAAGTTACGAGAATCTCTTCACCATAATCGACCGCTATGCTCAGGTAAAGCGCGAGGACATCCCGGCGGTGGCTAAAAAATATTTCCATGAACTCAATAAAACTGTGGGCAAGCTTATCCCCCAGGGAGGAAACTGACTATGAAAAAAATAATATCAGGTTTACTCCTGGCTTTATTTCTCATTCCGGTGGTGACCATGGCTTCTGAAAGACTGCCAGAACCAGAAAAAATAGTTCTGGAAAACGGACTGACCGTTTACTTCCTAAGAAACCCGGAGCTGCCGCTGGTAAGCTTCCGGGTGCTGATACCCGGGGCCGGGAGCGCTTTTGAGCCCCGCGGCTTCGACGGACTGGCTAACCTGACGGCCACTCTTCTTCTTAAGGGAACAGCTAACATGAGCGCCGAGGAGATAGCCGAAGCTCTTGACTTCATGGGCGCCAGGCTCAGAGTGGCCGACGCCGAAGAATATGCCGCAGTCTACGGGGAATCCCTTTCTGAACACCTTCCTCGCCTTCTGGAGATCGCTGCCGACTGCCTGATTTCTCCGGCCTTCAAGGAAGACGAATACAAAAAAGAACTTGCCAGAAAAATTGACGCCCTTAAGTCGCTCAAGGACAACCCGGGTTCAGCCCTGCGGCTTTATTTCAGAAAAGCCTATTTCGGAGATCATCCCTTCGGCAATCTTTCCACAGGCACCGAATCTTCGCTGAAGAGAATCTCGCTTGAAGAAATTAAAAAATTCTATTCGACCCGTTACCGCCCGGACATCTCGATCATGGCTGTGGTTGGGAATGTAGAGAAAGAAAAGCTGCAGGAGCTTCTGAACAAAACCCTTCGAAAATGGCCGAAGCCCGCAGCTGCTCCGCTGCCTTTAGACCTTCCTCCGGTTCCGGCGCCAAAGGGAAAGAAACTGGTTTTTGTCGACAAGCCAGACGCCACCCAGAGTTATTTTGCCCTGGGTTCGCGCGGCTTCCGCGTGGGCGACCCGATATCTTCCCGGGCAAGTCTGATGAACACGCTGTGGGGAGGTCGGTTCACTTCCTGGCTGAATACTGAGCTTCGCATCAAGAGAGGACTGACCTATGGCGCCAGCAGCAGCTTCCAGTCGTGGAAAACCGGTGGCCTGTTTATGGCTTCTTCCTACACCAGAAACGACAAAATCGGCGAAATGCTCGACATCACCTTCGACCTGTTGAAAAAAGCCAGGGAGAAAGGGTTCAGCGAAGAAGAAGCCGAGAGTGCCCGGAATTACCTGCTCGGGCAGTTCCCCCAGACCTTAGAGACCAACAGCAGCAAGGCCGGAGCTTATTTGCGAATAGTCTTCTATGGACTCGGGTTCGATTATTATGACAGATATCTTGACGAAATAACGAATGCCAGGGCTCGCGACCTGAACCAGGCGGCGAAGCTCCTTCCTGATAAAGATTTTGTCTTAGTGGTGGTGGGCAAGGGCGATGAAGTGCGAAAGATTCTCGGTAAATACGGCCAGTTCCAGGAGAAAAAAATCACCGACCCTGACTTTTAAGAAATACTGAAAGCAAAATCGCCAATTGACAATATAACAGTAAATAGCTATTGAAAGGAAGTATCCTCGAAGTTGAAGTCTGACTAATTCCGGCTAACCTGGTTTTTACATTCCATGTTTTAACTTAAAATATTATAAATTTTTTTTCGCTGATGCTTTCAGCCCCGGATGGAACCCGGGCCGGTTTACTGATTGTTTCGGTTTTCGAGGATGTTTTCGGTCAAGCTTCAGGAGAGGCGATTCTTCTGGAGTCTATTTAAAAAGGTTCAGAAAAATGGTGATGATCAGGGCGTTGGTAAAGTCGATGAAAAAGGCGCCGACCATAGGCACCACCAGGAACGCCCGCGGCGCCCGGCCGTAGCGTTCGACGATGGCTTTCATGTTGGCCATGGCGTTGGCGGTGGTTCCCAGGGCAAAACCGCAGTAGCCGGCGCTCATCACCGCCGCTTCATAATCCCTGCCCATCAGTTTGAAAACTATCAAGGCAGCCAGAGCAACCAGAATTACCTGGGAAAAAAGAATTATCAGCATCGGCAAAAACAGTCCGGCCAGCTCCCACAGCTTCAAGGTCATCAGCGCAATCACCAGAAAAAGATTCAAAGCCACATGGACAAGGTCATCAATAACCTTCTGATCGAGGCCCAGCCAGCCGGTCAGGTCGTCGAAGTTCCTGATGATAGCGGCCACAAACATTGCCCCGATGTAGGCGGGGAGCGTGATCCCCAGGCTGGTAAACCATCGGCTGACCCATGAACCCACCCACATGGCCACCAGAATAATGACCACACTCTTCAGAAGGACAAAAGAACTGCGGTCATCCGCTTCGGCCGTCGCGACGGCTTTCTTCCTCAAAAGCTCTTCCACCACCTGTTCGGCTTCAATCTCAGTAACTTCAAGCCCTTTTATCCTGGCTTTTTTAAGCTTATTTTTCTCTATCAAAAAAGTCCCGACCGGACCGCCAATAAGCCCTCCTGAAATTATTCCGAAAATGGCCGCAGCCACCGCCGCCGTGGTGGCGGCCGAAACGCCGGCCTGCTCGAAAACCGGGCCAAAGGCCAGGGCGGTGGCCGGACCGCCGGTCTGGGTAACCGAACCGCAGATAACGCCCAGCAGCGGGTGCAGTCGAAAAGGCAGAACCAGTATTATTCCTAAGATATTCTGGAAGATAACCATAATGGTAGCCATCAGAAAAAATAGCAGCACCTGCGGCCCGCCAACCTTAAGAAGAGACAGGCTGGCGGCAAAACCGATCGTGGTGAAAAAGGCGATCATCAGCGGGTCCCGCAGGGTAGTGTCAAATTGCACGGGGGTTATCTGGTAATGATGAAAAACCAGGGTGGCCAGCGAGACCAGGAGGCCGCCAATTACCGGGGCCGGAATATTCAAACGGTCAAGCGGCTTTATCCAGCGCCGCAGGCCATAGCCGGCAAAAAGCACCACACCGGCAAAAGCCACCGTCTGAATCAGGTCCAGCTTCAGCACCACTGCTCCTTTTCAAGCTTTTAGATTTATCATTTTTCCCCCCGGGACTCAACCGGTTTTTGCTATCTCAGCCAATAATTTGACGGAGGCAGGATAAAGCAGAAGCTCAATCATTCCTGAATTTACCCTCCTGATTATCTGCAAATCAATATTCATCAGGAAAAAATCAGACAATATCTGGCAGTTTGCGAGGCAATGATAAAGCCTTTACCTCAAGAGTGAAATTTACCCCATAACCTTCATTGAAATCCCGGGGGCACCTCCCGGACCGCAACGCTTCCTGATGTTTGATTTAGACTGAATACTATGTCTGTGCCTGAAAGAAGCTTCCGCCGGCTGAGACTTAGAATTCAACCTGGACGGAGTCAACATAGCTAAATTGACAGAGATTCTCATCGGGCTCGATGATAAAAACCCTGCGTCCGTGGTCTATTTTCGTCGGGGGATGCCAAGGTCGGAAAAATGATGCTGTTACCTGCTTTGGCTGTCAGGACGAATAAATAGCCTTCGGCCGGTCAGGCCTTTTTCCGCGAAGCGGCTTTTTCCAGCAAGAGCTTTCTGGTGTAAGGAATCAGACCACCGGCGTCGATGATCGCCTGCCTGGCTTTCGGCAGGGGCTCCACCTTAAACTCTTTGCCTGTCGTTTTATTTATAATCTTATCGGGGAGTATTTCCAGCTCGTTGCCTTCCTCCGCTTCTATCTCCGGGCAGACCACCACCTTCAAGCCGAGGTTGATGGCGTTCTGCAGGAAGATCCGGGCGAAATTTTTGGCCACGATCACCAGCTCATGTCCTTTAAGCGTCGAAGCTGCCTGTTCTCTTGATGAGCCGCAGCCGAAATTTTTTCCGGCTACCACCACGCTCCCGGGTGGAATTTCGCCGTTCTTCAACCTGGCGTTGAACTCTGGAAAGTCGGCAAAAGCATACTGCGGGGTTTCAGTCGGAAGGACTGTGGCCATGAAACGGCCGGGATAGATTATATCGGTTGAAATATCATCGCCAAGTTTAAGGACCACTCTGGCCATGTTATTTGCCTCCTTTTCTCGGGTCGGTGATATAGCCGGTAAGAGCGCTGGCCGCGGCCACCGCCGGGGAACACAGATAGACGTCGGCTTTCGGGTTGCCCATGCGGCCCTTAAAATTGCGGTTGGTGGTGGAAAGAGCCACCTCGCCATCTCCTAAGGCTCCCTGATGCACCCCGAGGCAACAGCCGCAGCCCGGGTTCATAACCACCGCCCCGGCTTTCACTAAGTCGGCCAGGTAACCCAGCTTGAGCGCCTGCTGATAGATGCGGAAGGAAGCCGGGAAAACCAGCATCCTGACGCCCTTTGCAATCTTTTTCCCCTTAAGGATTCTGGCCGCCACCGCTAAATCATCCAGCCGGCCGTTGGTGCAGGAGCCGATGACAATCTGGTCAACCTTAACTTTACCCACCTTGCTAACCGGCTTTACGTTATCCACGGTGTGCGGACAGGCCACCATCGGTTCGAGCGCGGAAACATCGATCTCGATAACTTTTTCATATTCAGCATCCGGGTCAGGACCGAAAATATCAATCTTGCCTTTGACACCAGCTTCTTCCTTCAGGTAACGCAGCGTCTCATCATCCGGAGGAACGATGCCCGAAGTGGCTCCGGCTTCAACCGACATGTTGCAGATGGTCAAACGGCCTGAAGTATTCATTTTTTTAATGGCCGGACCGTGATACTCAAGCACCTTGAAGTTGGCACCTTCGGCCGTGATCAAGCCGATAAGATAAAGGATAAAATCTTTCGGCAGAACGTAAGGCTTGAATTTCCCGGCAGCCACCACTTTAATCGTCCGGGGCACTTCCACATTCAGCACCCGGCCGAGAGCCCAGACAGAAGCCATCTCGGTTGCTCCTATGCCGAAGCTGAAAGCTCCCAGAGCTCCGTGCGAAGTCGTATGGCTGTCCGTCCCGACAACCACCGTCCCCGGCAGAACGTATCCGCTTTCCGGGAGAATCTGATGGCAGATGCCGCCCTCATCTCCCCTGATGTCGTGAAATTTTTTTATCTTCTGGGCGGCCACAAATTCCCGGATTTTCTTCTGGTTGGTGGCGGTTTTCGAGCTTTCGGCTGGAACCCGGTGGTCAAAGATGATGGCGATTTTATCCGGGTCCCAGACTTTCGGCTTCAAGCCGGTATCCTTATAAATTTCAAGAAACTGGTTGATGACAAGAGCCGCATTCTCATGCGACATGGCCAGGCTGACTTTCGGCTCGACCACTTCCCCCGCCCGGACCGCTTTCCTTCCGGTGGCTCCGGCCAGAATTTTTTCAACCATCGTCAAGCCCATGGCAAAACCTCCTTTCCGACGTCCGGGAAGCTATTTACCGCCCCCCTGCCTGGAAAAATATTTTTCATGAAACTAACTTTTCTTTCAAGCTCAGCTCGCGGCATAAGCCCGAAAGTTTCTGCCTCCGGCCAGCCGGAGTTATTTTAAGGCTGCAGTCCCGCAGCCTTCATGCTCACCTGTATTTGCACTCAAGTTTTTCCTTCGGCAGAAATTCTTCCTCAAGCTTTCTGTATTCTTTAAGCCCGACGAAGGTGGTGAATTCCTCAAAAGGAGTTATCCACTTCATCTCGCCAGGAAGTATTCCCTGGGGAGAATTTTTCAGGGCGGTAAAGAACTCCGTCAGAGCTCTGTGCATGACCATGATCGAGGCCACCGGAATCGAAACCCGGCCGACGCCCATTTTCGCCAGCTCAGGAATCGGAATCAGCTCGGTCTTCACTCCGGTGATGGCGTCCATCAGATTAACAGACAGCGGTCCCTTGATTTCCCTGACGGCTCTTTCTATATCAGCCCGGCTTCTGATGCCGTCGATGAACACCAGGTCGGCGCCGGCTTCGAGATACATATTGCAGCGTCGGATCGCTTCGTCCAGTCCGGCCACGGCAAAAACGTCAGTCCGGGCGTTGATGATAAAATCAGGGTCGAGCCGGTCGCGCACTCTGGCGCAGGCTTTTATTTTGCCGACCATTTCCTCTGCCGGAATTACTTCCTTTCCGGCCATGTGCCCGCAGCGTTTGGGGAAAACCTGGTCTTCGATGTTCATTCCCGCTGCCCCCATGGTGATAACACGCTCGGTCACCCAGGCAGCGTTGATGGCGTTTCCACCGCCGGTATCGAGGTCGGCCATCACCGGGATGTTAACCGCCTGAACGATGTTCCAGGTCATGTCGAGAATGTCTTTCATCTGAACCAGCCCGACGTCAGGTTTCCCCAGAATCGAGGCAGCCAGTCCGAAGCCGGAGACCTGGATCGCTTCAAAACCGCAGGCCTCGATGATTTTCGCGCTGAGTGCGTCGTGGCAGCCTGGCACGACCACAGCCCGTCTTTCCATTATCGCCTTTCTCAGAATTGTGGATCTTTTCATCTCCTTCTCCTCGGGTTGTATTAAATTGAATAATTATTATAATAGGAAAAAATTAAATTTACCACAGACAGGAAGGCAGATGCCCGAAGGAGGAAAAAACGGTTGGCTGGAGAATTTTTATTCGCGGGAAGAGCTGGCCGAATTTGCCGAAATTGGACGGAAATTCAAACCAGAAGAAATTCAGTTCTACCAGAAAAAATGGGCTAAGCTCATAGAAGAAATCAAACAAAATCTTAGTCTACCGCCCGATAGCCCTGAGGCCGAACGCCTGGCCGCCCGCTGGCAGGAACTTCTTCAGGAAGGTTTTGCCGGACACGAAAAATTGCTGGAGCGAATCAGCCAGACCTACA
>FWWL01003165.1_pt1 | contig 31119 bp, 20 predicted proteins | sample 2228331 | NCBI WGS metagenome assembly FWWL01 (sample SAMEA103939775, study PRJEB20133) | metagenome
ACAATAAAATGCAAAATAAAAGCAGTGGAACCAATACCTAACACTGGACTTTATCTGACGGGTGTTTATACTCCAAACAGCCCTTATTCTCTTGACTCCAGACTGGGAACCGAAGCAAAAGTTCAATACAGATATGAGGGCGAAATTGATGATCTCTTTGACCCATTTGATTTTGCCATTAACATTCAAAAGACATTTACACCCCCACTGAACAATGAAAGCCGCGAGGGAAGAGATACCGTTTCCTTCTTAGATTTAGTGCCAAAAGTCGACCCCTCAGGATTTGACCTGAAGCGAAAAATTGCCTATTACGCATTCAAAGCTGCCAAGCCGTCTCTCAAACTGTTCGGAGGACTGAAATTACAGGGAATACATGCTTCCGGCAAGGTGACTGTTACTGGCTCCTCGCAGGTAACAGAAAGAAATTTAACCTGGGAATCTAATGGTCAGGAAATTTCTGCCTCTGTGACAGTTCACCCCCAGGCCCAGCATTTTAGCACAGTAAGAATTACCTTTTCCGATATGAGCTACAGGTTTTATCTTTATAAACAAATGGGTATGTTGTTTGAAATTGCCGGTCAACAAATTACTTCACCTCAAAACGTTTGGGAACCCGTAGGGGAAATACTTATAAACGGACCTCATTTTTATTTTGAAATTCCTGTGGTCCCCGGCCCGGCAACTTCCAGCGTTAACCCTCTTCCCGCTACAACCAGCACTCGTTCTTTTGCTGTAAGCTGGTCAGGAAACAGAGAAGCGCGGGCTTATACCATACAGTACCGGATTTACAAACCAGCAAGTGGGTACATTCCACCATCCTGGTCTGGCTGGCAGAACTGGCTAGTAGAAACTACCGCCACCTCAGCAGTTTTTACTCTTCCGGCTGAAGGATATGAGGGTAATGTCTATTATTTTAGAAGCCGGGCTAAAAATGCTAACAATCAATGGGAACCAGAGCATCTCGAGGCTGACACTTTCACCAAAATTGCCCTTCTGTTTTCTATTTCTGGGAAGGTGAAAGATAATAACAACAGCCCAATTCCAGGAGCAAAAGTCTATATCACCGAAAATCTCAGCGCCACCACAGACAATGAAGGAAAATATACACTTTCGGGGATAGGCCCTGGGAATTACACCGTTAAAGTTACCCATCCAAACTGGATATTCTCCCCTTCTTTCAGGTCTGTTTTCGTTGATAAAGATATTACCAATTTAGATTTTACAGGCTCGCCACCACCCCCCGTTTCTCTGGCCAGCTCTCAGGTAAACCCATTGCCTAATTTTGTGAATTCTAATACTTTCACAGTAAGCTGGTCAGGGACCAACGCAGTTGCATACGATATTCAGTATAAAGATGGGGCCACTGGCACCTGGAGGGACTGGCAAACAAACACAACACAGACTTCAGCACAGTTTACCGGGCAGAACAATCACGCCTATTATTTCAGGAGCCGGGCAAAAGATATAAACGGTGTCTGGGAAGAATACTCCAGCATGCCTGATACCTTTACTACGATATACTCTTCATACAATCTAACTGCAATTGGGGTCACCCCAATATCAGTAAAGTTGCAATGGGAACCTGTATCATCAACCCTGAACTTTACTCGATATGAAATACATAAAACTACCCTTCCTGACCAGTATTTTGGTTCTAAAAACTCAACACTTTATATGAACATCAATTCAGCTTCCACTACCACCTGGGAAGTTACCAATCTTCAACCCAATACAAAATATTACTTCATTGTTGTATACGTGCATGGCACGACCAAGGATTATTCAGTGATTCAATCGGCTACAACCCCAGGCGTAATGGCCAGTTCCAGGGTAAACAACCTCCCGTCTGAAACCCGCTTTCCCAATTACTCCATACCTCCCAACCCTAACCAGTTGACATTCAAGGTTAAATGGTCTGGTAGTAACGCTGTCGCCTACGACATTCAGTACAAATGCGAGCTTTCAGGACAATGGACCGACTGGCTGGTGAATACAACCGACACTGAAGCCAGCTTCCCTCCAGCCGGAGTAAATTTATCGAGCGGAAAAACTTATTATTTTAGATCAAGAGCCCGGGATAACTACGGTATCTGGGAAGAATATCCCACAACAGATCAGGGAGATGCACATACAAAAGTTTTAATTTCTCAAGCCATCACCTGGGTCAAACCGCTTAAAAATGTTCAGAACAACAGGACCTTCACAGTAAGCTGGGAAGGAATTAAAGCAGTGGCCTATAACGTCCAGTATAAGAAAGGAAAAAGCGGCCGCTGGGTTAACTGGTTGATAAATACCACTTTAACCTCCAAAGAATTTACCGGAGCCAATGGTGAAACATATTACTTCCGTTGTTGCGGGAAAGACCAGAACGGCATCTGGGCTGAATATCCCCCTGATGAAGCAGTAACCACCTGCACCACCATTTCTGTGGAAAGTTCACCTTCGTCAACTCAATCAGGCCAGAGCGAATCCAGCGGTAATGTTGACCTCATTCTTTTAAGCCTCAGCGTTACCAAAGTGGTGAAAGCCAGGCCGGAAAATGTGGTCCAGGCGGTGGTAAAAGTTAAAAATAATTCCAGCACGCCGGTCGAACACTGTACATTGACCATACAGGCTGACGACGGTTTTCAGGAAAAGAAAGAGATTTCCCTGGGCGCAAATGCCATCGAAACCTTCAATTTCACCTGGAAGCCAAAAGAAAAAGGAAAAATAAAAGTCACAGCTGAAATCACGGCTCCGGAAAAAATTGAAGACAAAAGACCACAAAACAACAGTGCAAGCAAAATAATATATCTATAACGGTCAATGAAATACCAGGGTGAAAAGTGGCCACAGAATTTCTCTCCGGTCGCAAAATCATGCCGGATTTCTATTCCTAATTCCAAATCTCGGTTGAACTCATCCGGGCTGACTTGGCGCTGCCTGTCAGCCGGACTGGAAGCCAGAGAAATGCATTTTTCCTAACAAATTGCTCATAGGGAAAAAACAATCGAGAAACTTAAATTTTTCCTTCAAGCCGAAAAAAAAAGACAGACAAGATTGTCTCTAAACCGCGCGGGTCAGAAGGTGCGGAGGAAGGTGCAGTTTACAAGGCGCGGCAAATTTCCCTGAAGGCGCACTTCAGCCCGGAGGAAGCACACCGGCGGTGCGCCGAAGGCCAGCGCCTTCCTCTGCCCCACCCCTTCGACCAGCCCGGTTTCGTCTTCAAAGAGATAAAAATACGTCACTCCCTTAGCTGTCCTTATTTCCCGGGCGTCGACAATTCTCACCGCCAGCTCGACCATCTGCCCGCCCAGCTCCTTAAGCTGCGCTATCCGCAGCGGCGGCCTCCGCCCGTCGAGAAACTCCAGCGGGTCGCCCGAAGGCAGGAAGCCGAGTCTCTCCAGCTGAAGCTTCCTCTTCTCCTCATCAGCCATGTCCGCCACTTTAACCCCGGACACTCCGTGAAAATACGACAGCACCTGCTGGCTGCGGTTGGGTTCGAGCGAGTCGAGCGCGCCGGCCTGGATCAGCGCCAGCAGGTCGCTCTGCCCGGGCCTGACCCGGCCGAGGAAATCCTCCATCGAGAGATATGGTCCGTCCTTTTCCCGCTCCCCTATTATTTTCTCGATGGTCTTCAAGGTGAGGTTTTTGATCAGGCCGAGCCCCACCCTGATGGCTTTTCCTTCCACCTGAAATCTGTAACCGCTGCGGTTGACATCGGGACCGAGGATGGCTATCCCCAGACGTCTGGCTTCCTCCACATACTCCGGAAGCTGGTAATAGCCGCCGCCGGCGTTCAGCACGGCCGTCATGTAAACCAGCGGATAGCGGGCTTTGAGATAAACCGCCTCGTATGCCATCAGCGCGTAGGAGGCGCTGTGAGCCCGGTTGAAAGAGTAGGAAGAAAATTTCTCCATCTTTTCCCAGAGGCTTTTTACCTCGGCTTCGGAATAACCGCGGCTCCGGGCCTGCTCGAAAAATTTCCGGCGCAGCGATTCTTCCACCCGGCGTTTTTTAAGCTGGCGACGGAGGCACTCCCCCTGTTCCGGCGGAAAACCGGCCACCCTTTCGGCCACCTGCATCACCTGCTCCTCGTAAAACATCAGACCGCCAGTTTCCGGGAGCACCCGGGAGAGAAGCGGGTCTTCCGGAACCGGCCGTCCTTCCCGGCGCCGGAGATAGGCTTCCTTCATCCCGCTCTCGGTCGGTCCAGGACGGATGAGCGCCAGGGCATGGATTAAATCCTCAAATCTTTCCGGTTTCATCCGGCGCAGCAGGTTCATCATGGCCGGACTTTCCACCTGGAAGCAGCCAATCGTCCGGGCTTCCCTCAGGAGGGCGTAGGTTTTCGGGTCGTCCGGCGGTATTGTCCGGAGGCCCAGCGCCTTTCTGGTTTCAGAAATCGCCGTCAGTCCGCGGGTGGAAAGAAGGTCAAGCTTGATCAGCCGGAGTTCCTCCACCGTGTCCCGGTCGTAATGGCACATGAGCAATCCTTTTGCCGATTCTTCCAGCGGCAGGAAACGCTCGACCGGCGCCGGGGTGAGGATCACTCCGCCGACGTGGAGCGAAACTTCGGCAAACACTCCGGACAGCCCGGCCGCTAACTTCCAGATTTCCAGGCAGCCGGCAGCCGGCGGCATCTCCTGAAGGAAAGCCGGGTCGGCAAACATCGGCACCTTTTTGCTCATCGCCCGGGCTTCTTCCGGCGGGAGGCCGAAAGCCCTGGCTGTTTCGTAGAGGGCCGAGCGTGCCCGGTAATTCTTCAGGCTGCAGACGTAAGCCGCCCCGGTTTTTCCCGAACCGTAGCGCTTGAGCACGTACTCCAGAACTTCATCCCGCCGGGCGGATTCAAAATCCAGGTCGAAGTCCGGCGGCTCTGGCCGGCCGCGGTTGAGAAATCGCTCGAAATACAGGTCATACTTCACCGGATTCAGGCGGGAAATGCCCAGGAGATAGGCAAGATAGGAAGAGGCGCCAGAGCCCCGCAGGTTGTGATAGATACCGCGGCTTCGGGCAAATTCCACCACGTCGTGCACCGCCAGAAAATAAGGGGCGAAACCGCTCTCTTCCACCACCTGAAGCTCCTTCACCGCCCGTTCCCTTTCCCTCCAGCTGAGTTTCCTGAGGCTGGCCAGCTTCTCGCCGATCACCTGGCGCAGGGTGAAGGGGAAAAGGTCTTCCGGTAGCGGCGGGACGATATTTTCGAAGGAAAAATCTATTTTCTCCGCCACTTCCAGGTGCCGCCAGAAAATTTCCTTCACCCTCTCGCCGTATTTTCTCAGAGCCGTGCGTTCCTGCTCCGGACCGAAGTTTTCGACCACCGGCGCAATTTTCTTCCATTCGGGCGGATAGGGAATTTTCTGCTCGATCGAGCGCAGCAGCACCAGACGCTGCGGGCTGGTGAGATACTTCAGGGGACCCATCCAGAGAAGAGGAACTGCCGTCCTCTCAGAAAGCCAGAGCGCCGGCTGAAAATTTTCCAGGCGGCAGCCGAGGTAAAAATCTTCCCGGACCGCTTCCTGAACTTTTCGCACCTCTTCTGCCTGCTCCTCAAGGGCGCTTCCGGAAACGACCGGCGCAGGCGGAAGAATAAAAACGGTGATCAGACCTTCAGGCTCGAGGAACTGCCGGCGGTTAAAAATCTCGAGCAGCCGGTGATATCCCTTCTTCTCCCTCACCAGGAAGACATAACGGCTGCCCTTCGCCGGAAAATCGAGCTCGAGCTCGCAGCCAAAGATCGGCTTAAAACCGTACGCCTCAGCCAGAGCTTTCCACCTGCCCCAGCCGTAGAAAACTCCCGGGTCGGTAAGGGCCACCGCCGGCAGCCGGTGGCGGGCGGCAAACGCGGCGAGTTCTTCCAGCGTGAGGCTGCCCTGTCCCCGGCTGAAAACCGAATGCACCCTGAGCGGCAGAAACATTGCTTCACCTGGTGAGAGAAGCTGTTTTTAGAATAAAACCCCGGCTGCGGTCTTCCGGATAGACCTCGCCGAGCATTTTTTCCCGCACGGTGAGGACCGAGCCGAAACCGTACTTTTCCCGTACGCGGTCGAGCGCCTGCGACAGCCGCTCTTCCCGCTCGGAATAGATTTCAAAAAGCGAAAGATGCCGGGCTTCCACCAGCTCACTCCCTTTAACTCCAACCAGCCGCAGCGCAAGTCGCGAGCCTTCCCAAAGCTCAAGAAACAACTCCCTGGCCACGCGGTATATCCGGGAGGTTTCCTGCACCGGAAGCGAAAGTCGCCGGCGTCTGCTCACCGTCTTAAAATCCGAATACCGAAGCTTCACCTCCACCACCCGGGCATAGAGCTTTTCCCCCCGCAGGGCAGCAGCCAGACGGTCACAGAGATAAGCCAGATGCGCCAGCAGCAACTCCCGGTCCCAGATGTCCTGAAGGAACGTAGTCTCGCGGGAGAAGGATTCAGGTTTTCCCTCCACTTCCAGAAGCCGGCAGTCAATTCCACGCGAGAGGAGGTAAAGTTCATCACCAAAAGTGCCAAACAGCGAACGCAGCGTCCCGAGCGGAAGTTTCCAGAGGTCGGCGATCTTATTGACGTTGAGCAGCCGCAGCATCACCTGAGCTTTCGGTCCGATGCCCGGAATTTCCGAGATGTCGAGCTCCCGCAGAAATTCTTCCTCCTCTCCCCGCTGAAGCTCAAAAAAACCGCCGGGCTTGGCTTTTTTCGTGGCCAGCTTCGCCAGGATTTTGTTCGAAGCCGCGCCGGCGGAAACGCTCAAGCCCAGCTCCTTCTCCACCCGGCGCTTTATCTCTCTGGCTGTTTCGCTGAAAGAGGGATACAGATGCCGGCAGCGGGTAAACTCTAAGTAGGCTTCGTCGAGTGAAGCTTCTTCCACGTCCGGGGTGTATTCACGCAGGATACGAAAAAACTTTTCGGAAAAGGCCTGGTAGAGGTGATAATTCCCCCGGACGAACACAGCCTGAGGACAGAGTTTATAACACTGCCGCAGCGGCATCCCGGAATGCACTCCGTACTTCCGCGCTTCATAGGAACAGGTGGCAGCCACCCCGCGCTCGTGCGGCAATCCGCCAACCACCACTGGTTTTCCCTTAAGCTCCGGGTTTAACAGCACCTCAACCGAGGCAAAAAAGGCGTCGAGGTCGACGTGAACTACATACCGCGTTTTCCTGAAAACGGGAAAAATTTCCTCTTTCTTCAGCATCCTCTGTTCCCCGGCAATCAGAATTAAAATCAGTACTTGCGGATGACGCCGACCACCCGGCCGATGATTCTGAGCTCCCGCACCTCAATCGGCTTGAAGGCCGGATTCTCCGGCACCAGCAGCACCCTGTCTCGCTCCCGGCGCAGGCGCTTCAGCGTCACCGAACCGTCTTCGAGGAGCGCCACCACCATCTGGCCCGAGCTGGCGGTGTCGGTCCTTTCGATGACCACCAGGTCGCCGTCATCTATGTAAGCGTCGATCATGCTCTTTCCGGTAACTCTGAGGCAGAAAAGGTTGCCGCCCTTCCGGCCAGAAAACCAGGAGGGGACTTCCACCGTCTCGCCCAGACTGTCAAACACTTCCCGCGGGGTGCCGGCCGGAACCAGACCGACCAGAGGAAGGCGGATGGCCTCAGAAACTTCGGGCATTCCGGCCAGGCGGATTTCCCCGCCTTCACGCCTGAGATAACCTTTCTTCTCCAGGCTCCGCAGATGCTTGAAAACCGCCGAGGGGTTGGTAAGCCCAACCATCTGACCGATTTCCCTGACAGTCGGAGAATAACCGTGCTCTAAGATAAATTCCCGGATTTTCTCGAGAATTTCCCTCTGTCTTCCGGTCAGAGCCCTTTTTATCCTGTTAACCATTTTGTTCACCATTTATAAAATAACCTCGGCCGGAGTATCTGTCAAGAGAATTCTTCAAAAAAAAGCATCCGGAAGGGATTACGGACTGCGCTCTCTGTTCACCGGAGCAAAACTATACTTGAACTAAGACCAGACTTACTCTACCGGAAGCCCGCAGAAACCGACCTTTCAGGTTCCCGGGCAAACAACGTCATAGAAAAGACCGACCGGCGGGCATCGAATCAGTTCTACTTTCACAGCCAGCCGGCAGTGGAGCCCGAAATTCCAGCAAATTCAATCCAACCGAAATGCTCATCAGGTATGAGACAAAATCATCACCGGATTTCATCCATAATCATATATTTCGAAAGGAGCGGGTTGCCCTGTTCATCTTCCTCCTTCACGTATAAAAATCCATCCTTAACGGCCAGAATTGAGCCTTCAATCCCGGTTAAAAAGCTGTCCACAAACCGTCCACTTTCATCAAAAAGATCGATCAGGTCTCCCCTGCCCCGGCCTGAGGTTGAGGTTCTGACCCACAGCAGCCGGCCATCGTGAAAAAGATCCCGGATATCGCTTTCGTACTTAATTTTCGGGAAACCAAATCTCTTTCGGAACTCCGCATCTCCCGGACCTTCGACCCGTTTAACCGAACGATACCTGCGGTTAAAAATAAGCGAAATTTTGCCTTTTTCCAGGTCCAGAACTTCTATCCTATACTCCCGCGTTCGATTAACCATAAGTCCTGTGCGGTCTTCGTTCATCACCGCCAGCCAGGGATCATATCCGGCCCCCGCCTGCGGTGCCAGAAAGGTTTTCACCATGAAAACATTTATTTCCTGATATTCCCGGCCATCAGAAGAAACGAAGATGACAGAATACATAACATCATAAAGAGCGCCTTTCCTTTCTTCAAACGGAGGATAAATTGACCTGACAAAAAAAACCGGTGATCACTGATCCCTAAAAATTGATGGTAGGGTCCATCTTTCAGCTTTAATTCTTCTTCCAGACCGCCGTCCAGGTTTATCTTTATGATTTTGTCGGCAATCGGGTCGTATACATACAACTTATCCCGGTAAAGGTCAAAAAAGAAAAAATCGCTTATTTCGCCCGGCCCCCTGCCCTTCCTGTAAAAATTCCCAAGGAATCGGCCGTCAGAAGAAAATTTAAGTAATTCCTCACGGTCGGCCACGAAAATGCTGTCGTCGGAGGCAACCCGGAGCTGTCCGGGATACTTAAAATAATAAACGCCCTGGCTGTCATCTATCTACCATAGCCGGCGCGTTTTAATCACCCGTCCAGCCTTTCGACCTGGCGGTTTTTCCGGGTTGTTAATTATTTGCTGGCTGAATACGAACGGCAAGATCAAAAAATAGATAACCGCTGCCATAAAAATCTTTAATTTTCTTAAAGTGCAGGTTATCACCTTTTGCTAACCTCCCCTGCCGACTCTCGCCCGGTCGCCTCCAAATTTTATGATTGCCTCCTCCTTAAATTCTGCTGGCTATCAAGATCCTTCAGCCCTCCAGCACCAGACATGATATATTTTACTGAAATGATTGCCTCATTTCAGTTCGGGCGGTCAAAAATCCGCGAGCCTGCCAGAAATCTCAGCTGCTGCCTCCTTTAGAACTCAAGAAAGAATCGAGCCTTCATCCTCTCCAGAATACATATTTCCTGATTTTTCGTCCAATCAATCAGCAATTATCAAAAAGTTTGCCTTTGCCTTAAAAATTATAAAAAATCAAGGGCCGAATTTCTCTGATGCTACAGGCTATGAAAAATTCCGCTTCCGCTTTCTGAGGCGCCAGTGTTTTCTGCCTGGTCAGTTTTAACACAAGCAAATATGGTAAAATTGTTTGTTGATCTTGAAAAACGAGAAAAAAATTAAAAAAATGACGAAGAGGAAAATACTCATGAAAAAAAGCATACCCACTGTTCTTTTTATCTCATTTATCTCTTTTATCATTCTAAGCAGCGCAGCCATAGCTGAAACCCACTTCGCCTCGATTACCCGGCAATTTGGAAGCGACCAGCAGCAGATAGTCAAAATAAAGGCGATTCCGCCGGAAAAACCGGTCAGCCCGGGTAATCTGTTCGAACTTAAACTCGAGCTGACCATCGCCCCGGGATTCCACATCAACTCGAACCAACCCGGAGATGAAATGCTCGTCCCCACCTCGGTGGAGTTGAAAAAAGACCCGGCTTACGAAACCAAAGAAATAATCTTTCCGGAAGCTAAAAAGAAAAAATTCAAATTTTCAGATAAACCCGTCTCTGTTTATGAAGGTCAGGTCACAATAAAAATTAAGCTGGAGCTGGCCGAAGACATCTGCGGCACTTCCCTGGAAATAGAAGGAAAGCTCCGCTACCAGGCCTGCGACGAAAATGCCTGCCTGCGGCCTGCAACCATCCCTTTCACCGCGAACATCAGGATGTCTTCCTGAAAAATCAACCGCCTCAAGCGCGCATTTCTTAATAGCAGGTGTCTGAACTGTCCGACGCCACAGCCTGGAAATCTCCTTGTATTAAATCGGCGAGCGAGCACGGGAGGAGGCGCGCAGTGACAGGACCCTTCCCCAGAAAAAAGGGATTTCCGAAACTTTATGAACCTGCAGCAAATACCTTACCGGCCAGCCCTCAGGATATATTTGTCAAACCGCCAGTTTTCTGCCATAATGGTTAAAATTAATGAAAGGATTTCACATGAAGAAAAAAGCCTTTTCAAAAGCCTTAACGGTTATCCTTATTTCTCTGAGTCTTATAGTGTGCAGCGGGAAGAGTTCTTCCTCCCAGCTGACGATATCGCCCGAAAAAGCTAAACCGGGCGACGTGGTTACTTTTTCTTACCTTCCGGCCAATCAGGGTGCGGGGTTGCCCGAAACTCTGAAACTCCTGGTTTATTCATATTCGACCGAGCTCCCGAAGGTTAAAGCCGTCGAACTCAAAAAAAGCGGCAAAAAGTGGACTGGAACCTATGAAATAGATAAAGACGCTTTCGGACTTGTGGCCAAAGTGAAGATCGACCGGGAAAATGAAGACACCAATCAGGGAAAGGGATATATTTTTGCCCTCTACACTCCCGACGGCAAAATTATACCCGGACATAAAGCCGGACTGGCCCTGGCCTACGTTTCCTGGGGGCAGCTGGCAGGCATCAGTCAGGACGTCAACGAAGCTCTCCGGCTGACAGAAGAGGATTTCCAGACAAACCCTGGGATCAAAAAACGCTTCGTCAACAGCTATCTGCGACTTCTCCAGGCCACCAAGAAGGAAGGCTGGGACCAGAAGGCGAAAGATTTTCTGGATGAAATCTCCACCGAATCAGACCTTGACGATTCCACCCTTACTACCCTCTACCGCTTCTACGCACAGACCGGGGATCAGGAAAAAGCCATGGCCATAGCCGAGCAGGCGCAAAAAAATCCAAAGGGTGAGTTTTTCCAGCTTCAGGCTTTGACGCAGTTGCAAACGCTGCAGGAAGCGAAAGACCGCATGGAATTTGTGAAGAAATTCCAGGCTGAGTTTCCTGATTCAAAATTTACCGAATCGATCGTCGGAATGGTTACCCAATCTCTTTTCCAGGAAGGAAAGTTGAAGGAAGCGAGCGAGTTTTTGCAGGAAAACCGTCTGCAAACCCGACCCTATTATTTCTACGCTATCGCCAATCAGGCCAGCCAGCAGGGACAGACTGAACTGGCTCTGACCACTCTGAACAACGGCCTTTCTCTGCTTGATGAACAGCTGTCAAACCCGGAAAAATTCAGACCCGCTTATTACACAGATGAAGAATGGCGGGAGGAAATGGAAGAAAATTTTGCCGCCATGATGCTCAGCCTTAAGGGCAATTTGCTTTACAAGCAGGGAAAACTCAGTGAGGCTGTGGACTCGCTCCGTCAGGCTTATGAAGTGAGCAAGGGCAATCAATCGGGCATTGCTATCGACTACGCCCGCTTCCTGCTGGAAAATAAAAACGGCCAGCCGGCCAGAGAAATTCTCGAAGCTACCGCCAGAAAGGGTTTTACCGGTCAGGAACTCATGGATCTCCTGAAACAGGCTTATGTGGCCACCACCGGTTCTGACAGCGGCTGGGAAGAATACAAAAACAAAATATTAAGCAGCTCGGTGGAATCGCTGCGTTCGGAATTAAAGAAAAAGATGGTTGACCGCCCGGCTCCGGCTTTTGAGCTGAAAGACCTTTCAGGCAAACCGGTTAAACTGGCTGATTATAAGGGAAAAGTGGTGATTCTTGATTTCTGGGCCACCTGGTGCGGTCCCTGTCTGGCATCATTCCCGGGAATGAAAAGCCTGGTGGAAGAATTCAAAAATGACCCCTCGGTAGCCTTTGTTTTCGTCAACACCTGGCAGGATGAACCAGACAAAGAACAGGTGGTCAGGCAGTTTCTGGAGAAAAACGAGTATCCGTTCTACGTGCTCATGGACACAGAAAACAGAGTGGTGGCTGATTATGGAGTCAGCGGAATCCCGACAAAATTTATCATCGACCCGGCGGGAAAAATAAGGTTTGTGAGCATCGGTTTTGAAGGCGACACCGATAAGATGATCCAGGAAGTGAAATTGATGATAGAGCTGGCCAGGGGAAAATAAAGCCAGAAACGAACCAGGAACAGATCAAGCTGAATTTCAAGTCGCAAGAAAACCTTTCGGTATTTTTTTATGATTATTATCTGAAAACCGGGAAAAAGCAAAAGGAGAGATAGATGGAAAACAGGACAAAAAGAAGACTGGAAACCGAAATCATCCATTCAGGTTATCATCCTGATCCTTTCGCCCGCAGCGTCTCCCCTCCGATCTACCAGACCTCAACCTTTGCCTTTGAAAGCGCCGAACAGGGCGCTGCTCTTTTCGCCGGAAAGGAAAAGGGCTTTATCTACACCAGGCTCGGGAATCCGACGATTCTGGCTCTGGAACAGGCATTAGCCACACTGGAAAATGGCTATGCCGCTTTAGCCACTGCCAGCGGCATGGCTGCGGTTTCCACCGTGTATCTTGCCTTTCTGGAAAAAGACGCTCATATGATCGGAACCGCCGCGCTTTACGGACCGTCGCGCACGATCATTGAGACTGAATTTGTGCGATATGGAGTAAGCGCGGATTTCATCGACACTTCCAGAATCGAAGAGATAGAAAAAAGGATAAAGGAAAATACCAGACTGTTGTTCATAGAAACCCCGGCGAACCCGACGATGGCCCTAACCGACATCAAAGCCTGCGCCGACCTGGCCCGCCGGCACAATCTGATTCTGGTCGTGGACAACACCTTCGCTTCCCCCGTTCTGCAGAATCCTCTGGAGCTTGGAGCCGATGTGGTAATTCACAGCCTGACCAAGTTTATCAACGGACACAGCGACGTGGTGGGCGGAGCCATCGTCAGCCGCTCGGAGCAGCTGCACAATCGGCTGCAGAAAGTTATGAGAATGCACGGCGGAACGATGGATCCTCATCAGGCCTGGTTGGTTCTGCGCGGATTGAGAACTCTGCATCTCCGGGTGGAAAAAGCTCAGGAAAACGCCAGAAAAATCGCCGCCTGGCTTGAAAGCCGGCCGGAAGTGGCCTGGGTAAATTATCCGGGTCTCAGCAGTCATCCCCAGCACCGGTTGATGGAAGAACAGATGAGAGGACCGGGGTCGATGATCTCGTTCGGCCTGAAGGGCGGTTATGAAGCAGGTTTAATACTTATCAACAACGTTAAACTCTGCACCCTGGCCGTTTCTCTGGGAGGAATAGAGACACTCATCCAGCACCCGGCCAGCATGACACACGCTTCGGTTCCGCCAGAAGAAAAAGAAAAGGCCGGAATTACCGATGACCTCATCCGGCTGTCAGTCGGATGCGAGGCGGTCGAAGACCTTATCGCTGACCTGGAGCAGGCGCTGGAAAAAATCTGAAGTTTCAGCCGGCTTCGCGGCTTTCACCCAGGATTTCTGCCAGTTCTCCTTCAGCCCGGATGTACACGCCGCTGCCCTCAGCCAGCACCTGACCGTCGCTTCGGAGAATCCTTCCGGCGGTAAAACATGCTTTCCCTTTCTGGCGGGTTATCCAGCCTTCAGCCTGCAATTTCTGTCCGACAAAGGCTGGCTTCTTAAACTCCACCGTAAGTTTTGAGGTGACCACCGGAACTCCGGATGCCAAGATGGCTTTGGCCATCACCTCATCCAGAAGTGAGGAGATTATCCCGCCATGAACGATATGGCGGTAGCCTTCATGTTGACTGGCTGGTATAAATTCGGCCACGGCTTTCTGCGTCCGATGGTCAAAGTAAAAGTCCAGCTTTAATCCGCAGGCATTATCCTGGCCGCAGACGAAACAACCCCGATAACTTATTACCCTTTCAATCATCAACCGGAAACTCCATATATCCTGTTCTCGCTGGCACCAGTTTCAGTTTTCTGCTTCTGCTTTCCTGTCCGAGAGTCACTTCCACCTGATATTCTCCAGCCGCCACCCTCTCCTTCTGCCCATCGGCTCTGAGATCCCAGGGGAAATCGTTAAGTCCCGGGTTTAAGCTGAGAGGCATCTGCTTTATGACCTTTCCGGAAGAATTTTTTATCACCAGCTGAGCTTCGCCTCCATCTCTGGTGTACACAAATATTCTCGCCTGAACTTCAGCCGGCGGAGCTTCTCCCCTTCTGACTAAAGGCAGCTGGACATCGTCAATTTCCAGAAGATGGAGCGGGCTGTTCAGAACTTCCGGCGTCAATTCCTGAATCTTCTTCAACGACAGGACAAAAACACCCCTTCCGTGGGTGCCGATGATCAGCTCTTTTTCTCTCGGATGGACTTTCATGTCGTAAACAGGCTGGGTCGGAAGATTTGCCCTCAGCGAATGCCAGGTTCTGCCGCGATCGAGGCTCACGTAGGCTGTTAAATCGGTGCCGAGATAGATTATATTTTCGTTCACGGTATCTTCTCTGATTACGTTGCAGCCTTCATCCGGCAGATTGCCTTTGATGGAAACCCAGGTTTTTCCGTAATCTTCGGAGGCAAAAACGTAGGTGTTGAAATCATCTTCCCTGTAGCCGATCATCGTCAGATACACCCGACCAGGCTGGAAACGGCTGGGTTCTATCCGGGTGACCCATTTTTTGGGAAGCCCGGCCGTTATTTTTTCCCACGCGCAGCCGCCGTTTCTGGTCACCCAGACGTTGCCGTCATCAGTGCCGGCATAGATCACTTCCGGAGTAAACGGCGACTCGGCCAGAGCGGTGATGGTAGCAAAAGGCACGTTGCCGTCAGTTTGACGGCGGTCGGTCAGGTCCGGCGAAATTTCTATCCAGCTGTCGCCCCGGTCTACAGATTTCAACACCTTATTGGCACCGAGCAGCAGTGTGAACGGATTATGTCTGGAAATAACAAATGGTGTGAGCCAGTTAAAACGATACGGAGCCTGCACTGTCTTCAGCTGGGGCTTGATCGACTTATTCTCGGACGGGTTGTTCAGGTTCAGCCGGAAAATGCTGCCGAACTGATACTCAGCATAAACAATTCCTTTTTCATGCAGGCTGGGTTCCACAAAAGCCCCGTCGCCGCCGAGTATCATTTTCCAGTCTTTATCGCGCCTGCCGAAAACAAAATCTCTCGGACCGACGTTTACTCCGTTATCCTGTAGACCGACATAGATGTTGTAAGGAGTCTCCAGGTCGAAGCTTACGGTATAACACTGAGCCAGCGGCAGATTGGCTATTCTCTGGAAAGTCCGGCCGGCATCGTAGGAAACATTCAACCCTCCATCATTTCCCAGCCAGACCACCCTGGGGTCAGTCGGGTTGATCCACATCGCGTGATGGTCGGGATGAACGTCGTAATACCCATAACCGTAAGAGCCTCCCGACTCCGGAATTTCTTTGAAGGTTTTCCCGCCATCGGTGGTTTTCATCAGGGGAACTCCAAGGAGATAAACAACATTCTCATTCTCCGGCGAAACGAAAAGCTTTCCAAAGTAATAACCGTAGGTGCTGACGATGTTAGACGGCAACAACCCTTCATGGGTTTTCCTCCAGGTCTCTCCGCCATCGTCGCTGCGATAAAGTTCCGCTCCCTTGACCTGAACATTGAACAGCGCGGCGTTGGCGCCTCCCTGAAGTATCTCCGCAAGTTCAACCAGCGTAAGTTTCTTCTGCCGCACGGCTTCTTTAACCGAGCTGGCCGTAAAAACCTGCGGCGCCCGGTTTTGCCGAAGCAGAGACTCGAGTTTTCCGTCCTCGAGTTTCAGAAATTCCTGCAGGCTAATTTTCTTCAAAGACTCAACGGTGAGCGCTCCCTTTGAAACTTCCCGGGGGGAGACTGGCGTTCTCGGTTCCTGATTGTCCAGAAAGGCATAGACCACCTTCGGGTTCGAATGGCTGACGGCCAGTCCTATCCGGCCAACATATTCATTCTGGGGAAATCCGTTGACTATTTTTCTCCAGGTCCGGCCGCCATCTTCTGTCTTATAGATGGCGCTTTCCTTACCTGAACCGTAAAAATGCCAGGCCTTTCTTATTCTCTGCCAGGAAGCCGCATACAGAACATCGGGATTTGTCGGGTCCATCACCAGGCTGATCACCCCGGTTCTCGGCGAGATATAGAGTACTTTTTCCCACGTCCGACCGCCGTCGGTCGTCTTAAAAACTCCGCGCTCCTCGTTTTCAGTGTAGAGATGCCCGATGGCTGCCACGTAAACTATCTCCGGATTATCAGGATGGATGATAATGTCAGCTATATGGTGGGTATCCGCCAGGCCCATATGCTGCCAGGTCTTCCCGCCATCGGTTGATTTGAACACGCCGGTTCCGGCATAGGAGGAACGGGAGGAATTTTCCTCGCCGGTCCCGGCCCAGAGAAGATTTTTATCCTTTTCCCAGACAGCCACGCTCCCGAAACCTATCCAGGATTGATCATCGAACAGAGGAGTCCAGGTGGTTCCGCTGTTTTCCGTCAGCCACAGGCCGCCGCTGGCCGCCGCCACCAGCAGACGGTGCGGGTCAGAAGCATACCCTTTTATTTCACAGATTCTTCCGCCCATAAAATATGGACCGAGATTCTTCCATTTAAGATTTTTGAACCATGATTCGCTGGCCATTTTCCTGTGCTGTTCCCAGGAAGCCAGCCTTTTTTCTGGAGAAGTCTGTGCCAGAATTGAGCCGGCTAAGATGATTAAAGCCAGCGACAGAAGGAAAAATCTGAAACCTGCAGTTTTAAGCCTTAAAATTTTCATCGCTACCTCCGCACATTTCATTCAGAAAACTAATTTTATAAATTTATCAGGTTTCCAGACAACTTTTTTGTTCGCACAAATTTTTCTGAAGACGTTGTCAGCTCTAAACGAGAGTGGTAAATTATCTGCTTAAATTTCAAAGAAAAAGATAGAAAAGATGAAAAAGAAAATATTGCTGTCAGCTTCACTTTTCCACGCTCTCACCGACGCCGCCACCATCGTCACTCCGACCGTCTTTCCGCTTCTTTACAGCCAGGCTTTTCTCATCAGAAAATATTCGCAGATCGGTCTTCTCTCCAACCTCGGACTGATCACCACCATCCTGGTGCAGTTCTGGGTGGTGGCTCTTTCTTTCAGGTATGAATACCGCCGGTTGATGTTAGTCAGCGGTCTCGGCATCTGTCTGGCTAATTTTCTGATTCCTTTTTCGCCCTCGTTCGGGATCCTGCTTCTTCTTTTCATACTGCTCAGGGCATTTACTTCCGTTTACCATCCGGTGGTCATAGCCTGGATTTCCCGCTCCCGGGCCGGTGCGGGCCAGGAGCTGGACGACGCGATGGGCATTCAGAGCGGTTCTGGAAATCTCGGGGTGCTGGTGGCCTTCCTGTCGACTGGATATTTATCGCAACACTGGGGCTGGAAGGCTCCGCTGTATGTCTGGGCAGCGCTGGGTTTGCTGATCACCGCAGCCGGTGTGGCTGCCATCAAGGGAATTTCCTCTCAACAGCCGGTCCGACCTGACCTCAGCCCCGGAAACTGGTGGAACGTGCTTAAAAAAGTCAGCCATCTCGTTCCCGGATTTTTCTTCGGCGGAATGGGCTGGTCGGTGACAGTTTATTACGCTCCATCTCTTCTCCACAACAACTTTCAGATCCCGATGGGAAAAACCGGAGTCTACCTGGCTCTGTGGATCGGGCTCGGGACTATAACCGGATATCTTTATGGCGTCTGGAGCAGAAGATTTGGCAGAAAAAAGGTTTTTCTGACCAGCCTGGCCGGCGCCACTTTCTGCCTTTTAGTACTAGGCTTCTCCGCCAGTCGATCTCTGTCGGTTGCAGCGCTATTGCTTTTTGGCGGTTTTCTGCTGATGACCTATCCCTCTCTCCATACTTTTGTCGGTTCGACGGTCAGCCAGGCGGACCAGACCCAGGCTTTCAGCTGGATCTCCAACATTCAGTTAATCTCTGGAGCTGTAATCAGTCTGGTTTCCGGTTTCCTCTCCGACTGGCTTGGAATCCGCTTTCCTTTCATTCTAGCCGGATTTATTTCACTCCTCATTTTTCTCTTCTATCTCCCGAAGGGAGAAAGTTATTTTGGCGCCAGGGGAAGCTCTTACCTTCCGGGTGGTCAGGAACCAGCTGTTTGAACTTTTACGCCAATCGCTTTCGACAGGGAAAATAAGCAGTTCATTGCCTGCATAAAAATTCTGCTTCAGCGCCATTCGCTCTCAAAATTTCGCTCAGGCTCCTGTTAAAGCAGAAATCCAGTCGGGTCGGAAGTGCATCTAAAACTGACCACGGGATTCATGGCCAGCTTTTAATTAAACTTAATAAAAAACGAGCATATCATCATCCTGTAGCCAAACACGGCCGGTCGAAATCCTGGAGCTCCGATCCCGATCGGTGAAACTTCAGACAGGTTCAAAAAGTTAATTGAAATAAGAGGAATATTGGAGTAAATTTAATCAGTATTTAAGAGAGGGTCATCCATGGGAAAAAAACAGCTTGTTAAAAAACCGGGAATTTTTTTGTTATCTTTATTTTTTATCTTTACCCTCAGCCGGCCCGCGCCAGGCCAGTTGACAGAAGACGAAAAGAACACCATCGAGGTGGTCAAGAAGGCACAGAATTCGGTCGTCTTTATAACCAACATCAAGTTCGTTCGCGATTTCTTCAGCTGGACGGAAGAGGCCGTCCCGCAGGGCAGCGGTTCCGGATTTATCTGGGATGATCAGGGACACGTTATCACCAACTATCACGTCATCCTTGACGGAGATCTTTTCAACGTAACCCTGCCGAATCAGGAAGAAAGGCAGGCCAGACTTGTCGGAATAGAGCCAAAAAAGGATATCGCCGTTCTTAAAATTGAAGGCAATCTCAAAGGGCTCCAGCCGATAAAAATCGGAAGCTCCAGCCAGCTTCAGGTCGGGCAAAAAGTCATCGCCATAGGAAACCCTTTTGGCTTTGACCACACTATCACCACCGGGATAGTCAGCGCCCTCGGTAGAAGCATGCCCGGAATCGGCGGAGTTACCATAAGAGACATGATTCAGACCGATGCGGCCATCAATCCCGGAAACTCAGGTGGACCGCTCCTCAACTCAGCCGGCGAACTCATAGGCATGAACACCATGATCGCCTCTCCCTCAGGCGCTTCCTCCGGCATCGGGTTTGCCATACCGGTAGACACGATAAAGAAAATCGTCCCGCAGATAATCAAATACGGAAGGGTTATAAGGCCAGGGCTCGGAGTAACGCTTTTAGCCGACCGCTATGCCCGCCGTCTTGGAGTAGAAGGTGCCATCATCTATGAAGTCCCGAGAGATTCCGAAGCTTATCAGAAAGGACTGCGCGGGCTTACCCGCGATCGCCTCGGCCGGCTGAGCATCCAGGACATAATCGTCGGAATAGACGGGAAAAAGGTTCGTTCGTACGACGATCTATACAATATCCTTGACGATTACAAAGTGGGCGACAGGGTAACTCTGACCGTGGAGAGAGACGGCAAAACCAGAAAGGTCGAACTCACACTGGTGAGAGTGGATTAAGCTTCTGAAAAAAGCTCAAAGCTCAATCCATCCGGCGCGCTCGCAGCTCAAAATCTTCCTGCCAGAGAACCAGACCGGTAACTTTTCCCTGTTCGTCGAGGTTAAACTTTATCCTGATAAAAGGGTCAACCGAGAAGAAAATCGTCTGTGTCTCCACATAAAACTTTGTCACCGCCTGGCCTGTCGGACGAATCAGAAGATAATAATCCTCATAATTTACATCTAAATAATAATTTTCATTCACCTCATACCGACCGACGTATTTCTGATAAACTTCGGGCGGCAACCGGAACAGAGTTTTTTCTTCAGGACGATAATCGGGCCAGTCATAAATGGTCGAAAGTCCCCGCAAAATCTCCTCGATCAGCTGCCAGCCGTTCTCGCTGTTGGTCATCACCACCGCTCCCCGACCGACAGCAGGATATATCAGCACAGCTGCTCTGTATCCTTTCGTTTTCCCCTTAAGAAAAATTTTATATTTCTCGTGTTCACCTTCAACTCTCACTCCGTAACCGGCGCCCGGAACCTGAGCTGAAAGCATTCTCCTGGCCAGCGAGGGATTGAGCAGCCCGGGTGTTTTGCCGCGCGCGCAATCAATCAGCTCGATAAACAGCCGGAGGTATTCTTCGGGTGTGGTCCATAAACCGCGGGCAGCCTGCTCCGGATAAAAATACCAGTTGCCGGGAACTTCAGTTCCTTCCCGGAGATGTCCGCTGGCCAGGTCTTCTGCGGCCGGACCTCCGAAAAAAGTATTTTTCAATCCGAGCGGATTTATAATTTTTTCCGCCGCCAGCTCCGGCCAGGCCTTCCGGGTCTTCTCGCTTATATATTTTTCCATCAGAACAAAATTAAAATCGGAAAAACGGACAGAAATATCCGGATCAAACCCGAGGTAACTCTGATAATTCCTGGCTGGCGGTTCTCCCCTGAGAATTGAGCTCAGATCAGGCATGGGGGCTGAAGAAGGGTAACCTTCCGAAACCCATGGATAGAAACCGGCGCTGTGGCTCAAAAGGTTATGAAGGGAAAAATGAATTTTCTGTGGCGGTCTCTGACCGATAATTTTCAGATAATAGCCGCCAAGTTCATCCTCAAGTTGTATCAGCCCTTCTTCCACCAGTCGCAGAGCGACCGCCGCTGAAACTGGCTGGCTGAGTTCTCCAGCCTGAAAAGCAGTGTTTATGGAGAGCGGTTTATAATTTATTACGTCCCTGTAGCCGTAAGTTTTCGACCACTCTATCCGGTAATTGTCCATTACGGCCAGACTGACGCCCGGGACACGGTAAAAAGCCATCCGGTCCGAAAGCCTGAGCTTCTCAGGTCTCTGGCCTTTAAAATAAATCGGTCGGAGCAATCCTTTTTCCAGCGATTTGATGCGGCTTTTCGTCAGCGACTCCGGCGTCTGACATGAAGGCCACAGCAGGAAGCTGGCCGCCAGAACGAGAGCTACCCGGAAAATTTTCCGGTTAAAAATTTTTGCCCCACGGTTCATTTTTCCCCTCACAGAAAAAATACACTCTATCCGCCAGAAAACAATGCTGCTCTACATTTTCCAGGTTCCGGCTACGATCAGATTAACACCGGTGATTTTTCCAGCTTCTTCAGAAGCTAAAAAAGCTACCGCCTCAGCCACATCTTCCGGCCGTCCGAGCTGCCCTTCCTTTATTCTGGCCGCTGGAGGAAGTTCTCCGCCCTCTATCAGGCCGGGTGAAACCATATTTACCGTAATGTTATTTTCCGCTTCCGACACAGCCGCAGTCCTGGTGAGAATCAGGAGACCGGTCTTGGCCACAGCGTAAGGGAGAACGCCGGGAAACGACCCCGGTCGCTCAACCAGATGAAACCCGATGTTTATGATTCTTCCCCATCCTGACTCTCTCATGATCTGCAGAGCATGTTTGAGGCAAAAATAAGCGCTTTCCAGGTTTGAACGAAAGATTTCTTCCCAGTCGTCCTGATCGAGGCTATCCCAGTTCTTTGTCCTGATGGCGCCGGGAACATTCACCAGCACATCAAGACGGCCAAAATGCTCAAGAACGCGGGAGATCAGCCCGGCTGCCCCCTCCTCCCGGCGCAGGTCCGCCTGAAAAATTTCCACTTGACCGCCCGGCTTCGCCAATTCCTGCTTCAGGGCGCTGGCTTTTTCCAGATTCTGGAAAAAATGAAGCGCCAGCCGGCTGAAATCCCGGGCGAGCCGGCGGGCGATGAAAGGACCCAGATGACCGGTGCTTCCAGTTACCAGCACCACTCTATCGGGCATTTCTGTCCTCACTTCAGCGGTCCGACCACTTTCTCCACCGCTTCCACAATTTCCCCGCTTTCGACCACTTCCTTCAGCCGGTTGATGTCCGGGAAGAGCGGACGGTCTTCGTCCAGGAAAGCCACGTATTTTCTTATCACTTCATAAGCTGCCTGAACTCCAGGACTCGGTTTCAGAGGCCGGCGAAAATCCAGCGCCTGGGCTGCGGCAATGTATTCGATAGCCAGAATCGCCTGGGCATTGTCGAGAATCTTTCTGGTCTTCAGCGCGGTGGTCATGCCCATGCTGACGAAATCCTCCTGGTCGGCGGCTGCCGGAACCGACCCGGTGGCTGCCGGATGCGACAGCACCCGGTTTTCACAGACCAGCGCTCCGGCCGTGTACTGGGTAAGCATCAGACCGGAAAACATACCGGCGCCACGGGTGAGAAACGCCGGCAAGCCGACATTCAGATGAGGATTCATCAACCTGTTAACCCGCCGTTCTGATAGAACGCAGACGGTGGTTATGGCTGTTCCCAGCAGCTCGAGAGCAAAAGCCTGGGGCACTCCCTGGAAATTAGCTCCGGTAAGCACCAGGTCCTCTTCCGGGATGAAAATAGGGTTGTCAGCCGCTCCGTTCAGCTCCACTTCAATCATGTATTTCGCCCACTGCCAGGCGTCGCGGGCAGCGCCGACCACCTGAGGAGTGCTTCTGAGACTGTAAGCATCCTGGACCTTCTTGCCCGGCTGCCGCAAAAGCTCGCTGCCTTCGGTGATCCTTCTGATGTTCTCGGCGGATACAATGGCTCCAGGATAACCGCGAACTTTATGCACCCTCTCATCATAAGCTTTCATGTTGGCGTTAAGCACTTCCAGGGTCATGGCCGCCACAATTTCTGAATTCTTTATCCAGCGCAGAGCATCGTGAACCATAAGAGCTCCGAGTCCGGTGATTACATTCGAGCCGTTGATGGTAGCCAGACCATCTCTTGCCTGAAAAATGATCGGTTTTAAGCCAGCTCTTTCCAGGGCTTCCCGGGCAGGAAGTCTTTCGCCCTTATAAAACGCTTCTCCTTCACCCATCATGGCCAGGGCAATCTGGGACATCGGAGAAAGATCGCCGCAGGCACCGACCGAACCTTTCTCGCAGACCACCGGAGTGACACCCCGGTTGAGCATCTCAGCCAGCAGCTCGACCACTTCCAGACGCAAACCGGAGTAGCCATGGCAGTGGCAGCTGATTCTCGAGAGCATGGCCGCTCTGACCGCTTCGACCGGAAGGGGTTTTCCGTAGCCGGCCGCATGGCTGTATATGATGTACCTTTGAAATTTTTCAATCTGATCCTGGGTGAGAACCACGTTGGCCAGCTCGCCAATTCCGGTATTCACTCCGTACATTATTTCATTCTGCCTGATTTTTTCCTCAAGCAGCTCCCGGCACTTTTTTATGCGAGCCTTAGCTTCAGGATGAATTTCCACCGGTTCATTATGACGGGCCACTCTGACCACCTGCTCGATGGTCAAATGTCCATCTACAACCACGCTCATCATAACCTCCTGTTTATCGGTAAATTACAACAGGAATAAAATTTATAAGAACTTAAGAATAAAGGCAAGACCGGAAGAAATTTTCCTGGTTTTATTGACTTCTACCTTTCTTCGGGATATAAGAATTTCTTCAAAAATCAAATCCACTTAGGAGTAAAAATGACCACTGACAGCGACACTATTCTGGTTACCGGAGCAGCCGGCCAGATCGGCTCTGAACTGGTCCCGGCTCTGAGAAAGGTCCACGGCGACAGCAGGGTTATCGCTACCGACATAGTTCAACCCTCGCCAGCGCTGGCCGGTTCAGGTCCTTTTGAAAAGCTGGACGTAACCAGCCGGCAGGAACTGGGAGAAATAATAAGAAAACACCGCATCAAAGTTATTTACCATCTTGCCGCCATCCTTTCAGCCGCCGGAGAAAAATTACCTCAAAAAGCCTGGGAAGTGAACATGAACGGGCTTTACAACGTGCTGGAAGCTTCACGAGAACTCGGAGTGAAACAGGTGTTCTGTCCGAGCTCCATAGCGGTTTTTGGACCGGCCACTCCCCGCGTCAACACTCCCCAGGACACCATCCTCAGCCCGACCACCATCTACGGGGTGACCAAGGTGGCCGGTGAACACCTGGGTGAATATTACGTACGGAAATACAACCTTGACGTCCGCGGCTGTCGCTTCCCCGGAATCATCAGCAGCGAAACGCTTCCGGGTGGCGGCACGACCGATTATGCCGTGGCTATTTTTTATGAAGCTATTATTCATCGCCGTTATACCTGCTTTCTCAAACCGGAAACACGTCTGCCGATGATGTATATGCCGGATTGTCTTAAATCCATCCTGACGCTGATGGCGGCCGACTTCAACCGCCTGAAGCATCATACCAATTTCAACGTGACGGCCATGTCCTTCTCGGCAGCTGAACTGGCCGCAGAAATAAAAAAACATCTTCCCGATTTTGAAGTCGAATACCGGCCGGACTTCCGTCAGGCTATCGCCGATAGCTGGCCGGAATCGATAGATGACCGGGCAGCCCGGGAGGAATGGGGCTGGCAGCCGGACTACGACCTGGCCAGGATGACCGCCGAGATGCTGCAGATTCTCGGAGAAAAGCACCGCCAGGGGAAACTCGTCTACCCGTGAAAACCTGAATAAAGATGGAAGAAAAGAAGGAAGGGAGCGTCAGAATAAAAAGGAGGTAAAAAAAAAATGAAAAAGCTTTTTGCTTTTCTGCTGATTCTGGCTACCAGCGGATTGCTGGCAGTCATGGCCCAGGTTAACGTTACCGGTGAATGGACCTTCACCATCACCACCCCGCGTGGAGAAAGAACGAGCGACATCAAGTTTGTTCAGGAAGGCGAAAAATTGACCGTCACCATGCAGGGAATGCGTGGTGGTGAAATCACGGCCGAAGGCACCGTAAAAGGCAATCAGATCGAATGGTCGGTCACCAGAGAGACTCCCCAGGGCACATTTACCATGACCTACAGGGGAAAGATAGAAGACGCTAACACTATCACCGGCGAAGTGGAAATGGGAAACTTCGGCACGGCCACCTGGAAAGCTGTCAGAAAGACCGGTTAAGTTTTTAAGCTTTCAGGCAATTCAATCGAAGGAAGGGGAAATATCTTAAGATATTTCCCCTTTTTCTTTTTCCCTTTCGACAGAAAAGTTTCCCCAAAGAAAATATTAATCACCCATCGATTCAACATCTGCCATTTTATCCGGATCTCTACCATGAAGGCTGTCAGTTCTCTTTCTGCCTCTTCTCATTCGACTGACGGAATCCTTTTAACAGGTTTCTCTCTGCTGTCGAAAACGACTCAGAACATTTTTTGATTTGAAAAAAATAAGCAAAATGAAAAAATAATGTCAGAAGAAAAACGGTTCCGGGAGGAGATTATGAAAACGAGCAAAAAAATGTATCCGGCGCGTCATTATTTCCTGTTAATTATCCCGCTGGCTCTGATGTTTTTAATTGCCGTTTTAATTCCCGGCAAATCTTTCAAGACCGGTCCGGGCAACGCAGGTCAGGCTTCAGGCAACTTGCTCCGACCTGCTGCCACTTACTCCATTGTGGCATACGACAGAGAAACTGGCCAGCTGGGAGTTGCCGTTCAGTCCCACTGGTTTTCCGTCGGGAGTATAGTCAGCTGGGCTGAATCCGGAGTGGGAGCAGTGGCCACCCAGTCGTTTGTCGACCCGTCCTACGGACCGCTCGGACTATCCATGATGAAGGCCGGCAAAACCGCTGAAGAAGCCCTGGCCGGCCTTCTCAGGAGTGACCGGACACCGGAAGTCAGGCAGGTGGCCATGGTTGATGCCGCCGGAAGAGTGGCTGTCCATACCGGTAAAAAGTGCATCGCTGAAGCCGGTCATTTCCAGGGTGACGGATTCGCCTGTCAGGCTAATATGATGCTTAAGAACACCGTCTGGAAAGCGATGGCCAGAGCCTATCAGTCAACCCGGGGAGAACTGGTTGACCGTCTGCTGGCCGCTCTGGAAGCGGCGGAGAAAGAAGGCGGTGACATCCGGGGAAAACAATCAGCCGCAGTCCTAGTGGTCAGCGGTAAAAGTTCCGGCGTCTGGTGGAAAGACAGGATATACGATCTCCGGGTGGAAGACCATCCCGAGCCGGTGGAGGAACTTAAAAGGCTGGTGCAGATCGCTAAAGCTTACAATCACATGAACCGCGGGGATGAATTTATGACGGAAAATAAAGTACGGGAAGCGCTGGAAGAATACAGGCGGGCGATGGAACTTTACAGCGGCAACCCGGAGATGATTTTCTGGCCGGCGGTAACGATGGCCGCCAGCGGTCAGGTGGAAGAGAGCCTGCCTCTTTTCAAAAAAGTTTTCGAAGCGGACCCCAACTGGGCTTTGCTCCTGGAGCGACTGCCCCGGGTCGGCCAGTTTCCAAACGACCGGAGTCTTCTGAGAAAAATACTCCAGCAGAAACCGAAAAAATAGCCGAGATATACTTTGTTTGAAACTAAAAAATTCCGGAAGCCCTATTTTTCCCGGAGCGCCTGCTTCATAAAATTCGGAAGGGCAAAACTGGCCAGGAAAACCTCCCGGTTGAAATACTTAAGTCCTGCCGGAATCCTGAATTTTTTAATTTTCAGCGGGTCAATTTTATCTGACAGGAAGGTGTAACACCAGGTGCCAACCGGATAGGTGGGTACCGGAGCCGAGTAGAAGCGGCAAACTTTGAACATCTTTTTGAGGAATCTAGCCTTTTTTCGATGCTCCTCAAGATGCAGCCACTGCGAGCCGGCCTGAGCCACGATCACGCCTCCCGGCGCCAGTATTTTTTTCAACTTCAGATAAAAATCGCGCTCATGCAAAACTGTCGACGGCCCGACTGGGTCGGATGAATCGACGATTATGGCGGAAAACCTCTCGGTCGTCTGCTGGATGAAATCAAAACCATCAGCTATGGCCAGCTCGGCTCTGGGGTCTGACATGGCTTCGTTCAGCCAGGGGAAATATTTCTGGCAGGCTCTGATGACTTCCTGATCAATTTCCACCAGCCAGGCCTTTTTTACCGGATGCTTTAAAGCCTCTCTCAGGGCTCCTCCGTCCCCGCCGCCGATGATCAGCACCTTATCCGGACGGGGAAGACAGGCCAGAGCCGGATGGACGAGCATTTCATGATAGAAGAATTCATCCCGCTCGGTGGTCTGAACCAGTCCGTCAAGAAAAAGCACCCGACCGTAAAATTCGTTTTCGACAATCTCTATCTTCTGGTAGGGAGATTTCTTTTCGTACAGAAACTTTTTCACCCTGAAAAATACCCCTGAAGAAGGGGTCTGATATTCCCGGGCTTCTCTGCGGTCAGTTGATAGCGAACTCTTCTTCAATTTGTCCTCCAGTTAAATAAGTGAAAATTAAAGTGTATTTTAAGGAAGGTTTCCCGGTAAGTCAATTCAGTCAAGGCCTGGATTTTTCTCTGCGGCCTCAATTTCACAGAAAATATTTCAGCAGAATAACAGTTGCCAGTCCCAGCCGGTAGACAACGAAAGGAACAAGATTTCTGGTCCTGAGGAACGCCAGAAGAAATTTTATCGAAAGAAAACCAAAAACGGTCGAAGAGATAAGCCCGACGAGAAAAGGTCCATCCACCGCTGAAAGCGAAATTCTTGGAATTTCGAGAAGCCCGGCACCTACGATCAACGGCGTGGCCAGGAGGAAAGAAAATCGGGCCGCCGCCTCCCTTCTGTATCCGAGAAAAAGGGCAGCCATGATGGTTACGCCGGATCGGGAAGCCCCGGGAATAATAGCCAGACCTTGCAGAAGGCCGATGAAAATGGCTTCGAGAAACGTTAAAGAATCCAGGTTTTTTCGGCTGGCTGCCAGCCGGTCAGCCAGATAGATGAAAAAAGAAAAGAAAATCAGGCTGCCGGCGATCACATAGGGTTCACGAAAAACGGTTTCAGCTTTTTCCTCCAGAAAATATCCAGCCAGAGCTCCCGGAACCGTGGCCGCCAGAATATACCAGAGAAATCTCCCTTCTTTTTCCTCAGTCTTTAATATTCCATCCTGGACGATGCGGAGCCAGTCTTTCCAGAAATAAGCTACCACCGCCAGGAGGGTACCAAGATGCAGCATAACATCATACTGGAGGCCCTGATACTTCCAGCCAGATAAGTAAGGAACGATCGCCAGGTGAGCCGAACTGGAGATAGGTAGGAACTCCCCCACTCCCTGAAGAAAGCCCAGTATGAGCGCCTGAAAATAGTTCATCTCTTTTTTCCCTGAGTTTTTTCCGTCATCGATTAAAACTTTCTTCTACAACGGTTCGGATACCGCTGTCAACCTCCAGAAAGCGAAAGAAAGAGAAATAAACTTAATAAATTTTTTCTATTTTAACGTGTCGATAATAATGGGTGAGAATTTCTCTGTAAGTGGCACCGGCCACAGCCATTCCATAAGCGCCCACCTGACAGAGCCCGACGCCGTGTCCCCAGCCGCGGCCGCTGAAAATAAAATGCGAGAGCTGTCCGGACGAATCGAATTCCCGGTCAATGGAAAAAAGAGTGTCTTTGAGATTCAGAACCCAGCGAACCTTCAATCCATGAACCACAGCGCTATCTTTATCGCCTATAATCTGAAGAGAAATTACCCGGCCTGATTTTCCTCTCTGGAGAACCTTCAGGTCAACCAGACGACCGACCTGCGGATAATATCCGCGAACGTTCTTTTCCAGTTCTTCTCGCGAGACCCGGACATTCCAGCGGTTATAGCGTGAATTCCGGTCGAGAATATTAGTATCCGGAGGATAAATAACTTCCAGCAACACCGCCCGGCCGCCTTTTTCCAGCCAGCGTATTTTCTCCCCGCCGAGCAACGTCAGGCGTTTCGCCGGATACGTCCCGTCCACCATCGTCCTCAGAAGATAAGGTTCCGAAGATAGCTCTATAAGCCTGATTTTGCCATTCTCCAGAATCTCAAGGGCCTCACCCTTTTTTGCGAGAAACGTCCCCTGGTGATAGAAATCTTCCAGCCAGCCAAGAGATTTTTTCAGGATAAAAGCTGCTTCTGCCCTGGTCACCGGACGGAAAAAATTATCCTCACGCAGATAAGCCGGAAAGATGCCTGACTGGAGTAGATAAGCCAGGGCCCGCCGGTCAGCCTCTTTGAACTCTCTTTGTTCCTGCTGGCCTTTCAGCAGGAAATCAATTTCCTGGCGAAAAAGCAACAGCCGCGTTCGGTCGTGCCAGCCAAAAAAATCCACCAGCGCCTGTGCCAGCTCAATAAAATTAACTGTGCTCAGCTCTGGCAATTCAACCGGAGGTTTCCCCCCATCCATCTTTCTGAAATTTTCCACATTCCGCAGCCAGTTGAAAATTTCACTGCCGCCCGCCGGGAGGTCAAAATAATCTTCTGGACTGTTCCATTCAACAATGTTAAAAGCCAGCAGCGGAAAAACCTGAGTCCGGACGTCGGCCTGGCGAATTTTAACACCCGGATAAGAGCGATTTGTTTCGACCCGCCATTCCGCTTGCTTCTCATAACTGCAGTTGACGCTCTGGAGATAAGGGACAGGCAGACCGGAAAAAACTTTTTCCGCGTCTTCAGTCTGACCGCCACAGGTGCTGGTGTACAGGGCGTTGATCAGCTCTTTTTTGTACATGATTACCTCACCGGCGGTCTCTTCCACTGCACGGTTGCTGAGTGGCAGCTCAGCGGAAAGTCCTCCGTACACCTGGGTGCTCTGGGTGTCAGTCAGGTCAAACCCAAGGTTCCGGTGCCGGCCAAGGTTTTTCAGCGCATAGGTCCTGGCGGCCACGGCCTGTGCTTTTAATGCTTCAAGAGCGTTGAAAGTCTGCGGAGACATCTCCAGCGGCACCACGCCCTTCAGATAATCTTCCAGGTTAAGAATGTTAATCAGAGCCAGTCCTTTGCTGGTATTTTTTAATTGAAAAATTCCACGGTAACTCCGGTCGTTCAGACTGAGGAAACTTTCCGGAAAGCTCGGAATAAAATAGAGTTCAGCTTCTTTGCTAAACGATACCATTTTATGGTCTATCAACAGCCAGATATGACCTGGATCAGGCAACGTTACAAAATCGCGTATGATCCAGATATCACGGTAACCGAGCTTCTCCAGAGTTTTTATCGATTCCAGCGCCTGGCTTCTGGTAAAAAATTCGCCATATTTTAACTGATAAACCTTGCTTCCGGCTTCCACCTTTTCTTCCACCGTCACCTGACCGGGAAGTTTCTGGCTGAGGTCTGCAGCCATCAGTTCAGCTTCCTGCTGCTCGTTCGTCTGAGCGATGAGGAGCATAAATTTTTCCGTAAGATTTTCCTTTTCCACCCTGATGACCACTTCTTCAACATCTTCAGCCAGGAGCCGGTACTCGCGGTTGATCTCATAAACTTTCATCCCTGAAGAAGCCCTGACGATGGCCTGTTTCATGCCGACCAGCAGTCCCACTCTTATCACCGGGCGAGGAATCACGTATCCCTGAAAGAAATTGTTTTCCCGGCCAAATTCAGCCTGCTGACCGGCTATAAAAAAAAGAGCCAGAAAAAAACCGACAAAATATTTAAGGCGTCGCCATTTCCTCATTTTTATTCGATTCATGCTGATTAACCGCTTGCTATTGTTTTCCTTCAGAATCTAAAGGAAAAATTGATGGGAAAAATCCGAAGGGCTAAAATGGCAGGTCAAAAAATTCCTCCGCCATAACAATATAATCCGGTCTTTTTTAACGTATACAACATATTGTGTTCCCTCAGATTAATTTATTTCAAAATTTTTAACTGTCAAGATTCGCCGAAAAAAATCCCAAAGTTAAAAAAAATCAAACAGTCTAATGAATTTTACCAGAAAACCGCATTTTTCTGAATACCCCCGCCAGCACCCCCGTTTCAGTTGCCTGTGTAAATTTAACTTTAGTTTTTTATCTTCGATTTTCAGGCAGACCGCCAAAATATGAATGAATTTTCATATATCGAGTAATGGCGATACCTGAATTTCGAAGTCAATTACCTGGCAGGCGTGAATCTGGCCACCGCCCCGCCGCCCGGAGCCAGTCTAAGCTTTATTGTTT
>FWWL01003167.1_pt1 | contig 31102 bp, 22 predicted proteins | sample 2228331 | NCBI WGS metagenome assembly FWWL01 (sample SAMEA103939775, study PRJEB20133) | metagenome
CATGATGCATCGGGTCCCGCGATGGGATCGCCTGGCAGCGTGGGCGTCCCCCGGATGCAACGCACCCGCCGTGACGCCAGACGGGAACGGGCGTGGTACATGCGATCCTGCGCGCCGCCGGCAGGCAATGTAGGGGCGACCCGGTGGGTCGCCCGGCGGGGCCGCGGTGGGCGGTCACCCAGGATGATGCGCTCGCACGACGACGGCATCGACCCTCACTCGGCGCTGTTATCGTGCGGTTAGCCTGCAGCGGGCAAAGGCTGCTTTTGCTTCCTCGTTTCGATCGAGGCCATCTAACGCCGCGGCACGAATGCACGCCCGTCGTGTGGCTTCGTCGCGGCTCGCCATCACGCGCAAGCCCTCGCTGCGGTCGAGCAGCGCCAAAGCTTGCGCATACCCGCGCGCCGCAAGGTACAGTTCCGCCAGCTCCAGCTCGATTTCCGTTTCCTCGGCTGCAGGAAGATCCGCCAACAGCGGCTCCAACAACGCTAGGAAGCGCTCGTTGGGTGGCTGCGGGCCCGCGCGCAGAATCGCCAGTAACCCTCGCATGCGCCGTGTGCGCTCCGCCCCTGGCTCGGCTGCAACGGCGACCAATTCCTGGAACGGAACGAGGTAGCGCTCGTGCTTGCGCAGGAACTCTCCCCCAGCGCGGTGAAGGGCCGGATCCAAGGGGTCCTGCCGCAGCCAAGAAGCAAGAAAACGAACCGTGCTGAGTTGCCCGAACGAACCAAGCCGCTGCTGGTACTGCGCCCACTCGCGCAGCGCTGCCACGGGCATGCGCGCTGGAGGCAAGAGCGGGTTGTCGTTGTCTTTGAAGGACATTTCGCGGATGGCCGACGCCTCGGTGCCAGCATAAAACGCCCGAGCCGCCCAGTAATCGAGGAGTGGACGCCGGTCGGTGTGCACCGGACCTCGCCCCGCGAGCTTTTGCAATCCTGGGCGCTGTGCAAGTTCGAGCGCAGCGAATGTTTCCCAATGCGTGATGCCAACCGAGGCAAAGTCCGTGGCGTGCGCGAATGCTTGGCGGGCGGCTTCCGGATCGAGTTGGCGAGGTGCCATCGAGGCGAGGAGGAAGAAGTCTACCTGGTTACTCTGGAACAGCCGGACGTCCGGGAACTGTTCGATCGCCGAACGCACGACGAGCCGCACCACGTCGTCGCTGGTTTCGTAACTGTGGAACCACTGCACGAGCGCTCCGTGGGGGGTCAGCCGCGCACGCGCTTGCGAGAAGAATTCGCGCGTGAACAAGTTGCTCACCCCTGCCACCCACGGGTTCGAAGGTTCGTTCACGATCAGGTCGTACCGATGGGGCGTGCGGAACAGGAAGGTACGCGCATCTTCGATGTACACGCGCACGCGCGGGTCTTTGTCCACGCGGTGTACCCAAGCGCGAAAGAACTCGGAAGCCTCCAGCACCTCGGGAGAGATTTCCACCACGTCGATGGCTTCCACCGGATGCCGGGCGATGGCCCCTAAGGTCATCCCGCTGCCGTAACCGATCACCAGCACGCGGCGCACGCTCCCCAGCACGACCGGGCCCAGGTGGCCCATCATCAACTGGGTTTCACGGTCGCCAAACGCCGAGGCATCGGACTTTCCGTTCACGCGCAGGATCACGTCGTCGGAAAATTGCTCCACGCTCACCGTACCCGTGGCACCGTCGCGGTAGTAGAGAAGCGTCTGCTCGAAGGTGCCTTTGTACGCCGCGAACGAAAGGTCGGGGCCAATTCCCTCGTGGCGACGAAACTCCCCCGACACCAGCAGGCGCAAATCCCAACCAGGCACCAGTGCTCCGTACAACACCGCCGCCAGGGCCACCCCAACTGTGCTCGCCACAATCTGCAACAAAGAACTGCGTCGGTCGGCCGCCAGCAGTGCCAGCGCCATGCCGACCGTGGTACCGGCAGCAACGTAAAAGGTGCCCTGCATCCCAAGCCATGGCAACAAGTACAGCCCCGCAGCCACGGTCCCTACGATGGTCCCAAGCGTATTCGCCGCCAGTACGGCGCCCACCGGCCGGCCGCGGCCAGGGAGCACCTGCGCTGCTGCGTGCGCCAATGCGGGAAACGTGAGCCCGCTCACGAAGGTCAGCGGAAACATCACCGCCACCCAAAAGCCCAAGTTGGCAAGCTGATATCCGGCGAAGTCCCACCCCTGCTGCCGCGCCACCCATACCAGACGCCCGGCTAAAAACGGCAGGCGCTCGTAAAACGGCATGCACGCGAGCAGCACTGCCGCGCTTGTCAGCGAAGCCCCGATGTAAAACCGAAGCGGCCGCGCACGCGCTGGAGCCCACAGCGTGTACACCAAACCGCCGCTCGCAATGCCGAGGATGAAGGCCGTGAGCATGATCGAAAATGCGTACGTCGACGATCCCGACACCAAACCACAGAGGCGAATCCACACGACTTCGTACGTCATCGCGGCCGCACCCGACACGCCTGCCGCCAGTGGAATCAGCCAACGGTAGCCGCGAATCCATGCGCCCTCTCCCACCTCGCGCGCGGCATCGTGTGCGGCTTCCGACGGCGTTGCCCGCTCCTCCGCAAGGGCAGGTCCCATGCGGTCGAGCACGATGGCGGCCAGACCGACCAACACGTTTGCCACCGAAGCGGCGACAAACGGTGCATCCAGCCCCCACTCCGGGATGAGCACGAACCCCGCAGCGGCAGCACCGGAGGCCGCGCCAAGACTGTTGATGGCGTAAAGAAACGCCACCCCTCGACCAAAGCCCGTGCGCGTAAGGCCGAGCGCCCGTACCAACACAGGCAGCGTTCCCCCCATGCAAATGGTGGGGATGGCCATGGCAAACACGCACAACACCACCTGCGTCACCCGCGCCATCCAGTGCGGCGGCGGGAACGCTGCCAACGCCGACCAGTACAGTTGGCTCCACAGCGAAAACCCGAGCGCAAAGCCCGCCGTGCTCAACCCGACGACAATTTCCAGGACCCCGTACAAGCGCAGCGGCCGCGGGCTGCGATCGGCGGCAGTGCCCCAAAGTGCGCTGCCAAGCGCCAATCCGGCCATGAACACCGCAAGCACCCCCACCTGCGCGTGCGCCGTGCTGCCCAGCAACAACGCCAGGTAGCGCGACCAGATGACCTCGTACACGAGGCCCGTAAGCCCGGAAAGAAAAAACAATACGGCAACGAGAGCAACCCGCATCGCTGGCGACCTGGTTGCAGCCCACCATACACAGAGCCGCTTTCCTTTGGCTAGAGCGAGGTTGCTCCTCCAAGCCCCGCGCGTTCTCCTCCCTCCCGCACATTCTGCGTGGCACGCAAAGACTGCTGCCAAACCTCACAGGGGAAACGCGTCGGCGGCCAGCGCAAGCGGTTGCGGCAAGGGCAAATTGGGCTAAGGGGTTGCTTCATGCAGGTGGGCGAGCGGGAAGCTCTGCTACGCAAAGCGTTGGAACAGCGAATCCTCGTGCTCGATGGCGCCATGGGCACGGCGATTCAGGGGTTCGGTCTGTCTGCCGACGATTTTGGCGGAGCAGCCCTGGAAGGCTGCAACGAACAACTCGTCCGTACACGGCCAGATGTCATTGCAGCCATCCACCGCAGCTACCTCGAGGCCGGCGCCGATATCATCGAAACCAACACGTTCGGAGGAACGCGCTTGGTCTTAGGCGAGTACGGCCTGGAAGAAGCGACGTACGAGATCAACTACCGGGCGGCTCGTCTTGCGCGGGAAGTGGCCGACGCCCACAGCACCCCCGATTGGCCGCGCTTCGTCGCCGGCTCCATGGGTCCGGGGACCAAGATGATCTCGCTCACGGGTGGGGTCACGTTCGATCAAGTGCGCACCTTGTTCGCAGAACAAGCACAGGCGCTCGTCGAGGGCGGGGTGGACTTGCTGTACTTGGAAACGCAGCAAGACACCCTGAACGTCAAAGCCGCGCTGTTCGGGATCGACGATGCATTTGCCCGCTTGGGCCGGAGGGTGCCGGTGGTGCTGTCGGTGTCCATCGAAACCATGGGCACCATGCTGGCGGGGCAGTCCATCGAAGCGCTGTACGCATCGGTCGCTCATCGCGACTTGTTCGCCATCGGCATGAACTGCGCCACCGGTCCGGATTTCATGACCGACCACCTCCGGACCCTCGCCGAAATTTCTCGCTTCCCGATTTCGGTGTATCCCAATGCGGGACTGCCCGACGAAAACGGCCACTACCACGAGTCCCCCACCGACCTCGCACGCAAGGTGGAACGTTTTTGCGCCGCCGGCTGGGTGAACATCATCGGCGGTTGCTGCGGAACCACCGCCGAACACATTCGCCTGTTGGCTGAAGTGGCCCGCCGTCACCCGCCACGGCGCGCGCAAGTTCCGCGGCGCTGCGTGGTGTCGGGCATCGAGGCGTTGGTGATCGACGAAGACACCCGCCCCATCCTGGTGGGAGAACGCACGAACGTGCTCGGGAGCCGGCAGTTCAAAAAGCTCATTGCCGAGGGGGCTTGGGAAATGGCGGCGGAGGTTGGCCGCAATCAAGTGCGCAAGGGAGCGCACATTTTGGATGTGTGCTTGCAAGACCCCGACCGCAACGAAGTCGAAGACGTTCGCCGGTTCCTCGAGGTGTTGGTGAAAACGGTGAAGGTCCCCATCATGATCGACACGACCGACCCGGTGGTGGTGGAGGAAGCGCTCAAGCGCACTCCAGGGAAGTCGATCATCAACTCGATCAACCTCGAAGATGGGGAAACGCGGTTCGCACGGGTGGTGCCACTGGCCCGAGCGTACGGAGCGGCCCTGGTGGTGGGCTGCATCGACGAAGACAAGGTGCAAGCCCAAGCGATCACCAAGGAGCGGAAACTTGCCATCGCTCTGCGATCTTACGAGCTCCTCACCCGCAAATACGGCGTGCCGCCGGAAGACATCTTCTTCGATGCCCTCGTGTTCCCGGTGGGCACGGGCGACCCGAACTACATCGGCTCCGGGGCGGAAACCATCGAAGGGATCCGGGCAATCAAGCAAGCGCTGCCTGACTGCAAAACCATTCTCGGGATTTCCAACGTGTCGTTCGGCTTGCCGCCTGCCGGACGCGAAGTGTTGAACTCGGTCTTTCTCTACCATGCGGTTCAAGCCGGACTCGACTTGGCCATCGTCAACTCGGAAAAGCTCGAACGCTACCCGAACATTCCCGAGGAAGAGCGCAAACTGGCAGAGGACCTCATTTGGTGGCGCGGCACCGACCCCATCGGCGCCTTCACGGCCTACTTCCGAGCCAAAGCGCCGCAGGAAAAACAGGCTGCCCTGCGCGACTTGCCGCTCGACGAACGGCTCGCGCGGTACATCGTGGAGGGATCCCGCGATGGGTTGTTTGCCGACTTGGACGAAGCCCTGCGCGAGCGCACCCCGCTGGAAATTATCAATGGTCCGCTCATGGCCGGCATGGACGAGGTCGGCCGCTTGTTTGCCGAAAACAAACTCATCGTCGCCGAAGTGCTGCAGTCGGCCGAGGTCATGAAAGCGGCCGTGGCGTACCTGGAGCCGCACATGGAAAAAACCGAAAGTTCGCTGCGCGGCACGATCGTGCTCGCCACGGTCAAGGGCGACGTCCACGACATCGGCAAGAACTTGGTGGACATCATCCTCAGCAACAATGGCTTCCGCATCATCAATCTTGGCATCAACGTGCCGCCCCAGGAACTCATTCGCGCCTATCGAGAGCACCAGCCCGACGCCATCGGTCTTTCGGGATTGTTGGTGCGTTCCGCACAAATGATGGTGACGACGGGACAGGAACTGAAAGCCGCCGGCATCCACTGCCCGATCCTCGTGGGCGGCGCTGCCTTGTCGAACCAGTTCACGCGCACCCGGATCGCGCCGGCGTACGACGGCCTGGTGGCTTACGCGCGCGACGCCATGACCGGCTTGGATCTCGCCAAGCAAATCATGGAGCCAGCCAAACGAGCGGAACTCGAGCGCAAACTCCGCGAGGAAACGGCCCGCCTCCTCGGGCAAAGCAGCGCGCGCGAACGCAGCGCCACCGCGGCGGGAGCGAAACCGACACGCTCGAACGTGCAGCCGGTGGCCGAGGTGCCGCTGCCGCCGGACCTCAAACTGCACGTGGTGGACGACTACGACCTCGATACGATTTTCTCCTACATCAACCCGAAAATGCTCTACAACCGCCACTTGGGGTACCAAGGCGACTTCGAACGCGCGCTGGCCGAGGGCGAGCGCACGGCACGAGAGCTTGCCGAACGGGTGGCGGAAGTACAGGCGTTCATGGTGCACCATCCCGAGCTGCGAGCGCGCGCGGTGTACCGCTTTTTCCCCGCGAACAGCGAGGGCAATCGCGTGCACGTGTTCAGCAGCGACCGGCGGCAGGTGCTGGCGACGTTCCACTTCGGGCGGCAATCCGACCCGCCGTACCTTTGCCTCGCGGACTATTTGCTGCCGGTGGACTCCGGCCGCGCCGATTATCTCTGCCTCTTCGCCACCACGATCGGGCCCGACGTGCGGCCCATTGCGGAGGAATGGAAAGCGCGCGGCGACTACTTGCGTTGCCACATTTTGCAAGTCCTCGCTTTGGAAGGAGCCGAGGCGTTTGCCGAGTTGCTGCACAAGAAAATCCGCGAAATGTGGGGGTTCCCCGATCCGCCCGGAACGACCAACAAAGATTTGTTCCAAGCCAAATACCGCGGCCGGCGGTACTCGTTCGGGTACCCTGCCTGCCCGCGAATGGAAGACCAAGCGATCCTGTTCGAGTTGTTACAAGTCACGCAGCACATTGGCGTGCGCCTCACGGAGGAATACATGATGGATCCCGAGGGTTCCGTCACCGCTCTGGTCTTCCACCACCCCGAGGCCCAATACTTCCGTCTGTCGCAACACGACATCGACGAGCTTGAACGCGAATTGCAGGCAGAGTCCGGAAGCAGAGCCGCAAGCATTGCCTCGGCGCGCTAACTGCAGGCGCACCCACACCGCCGTCACGCCTCCACCCCGGCGCACTGTTCGCACTGCGGGCGCACTCCGGGCCTGCTTCCCGTGTCGCACCGAAGGAGCGGCGCCCGCGAGCCTCGCGGCCGGTACGCATACCGGCCCCGCCACCGCCGAACACTGGGCACGCATTCTTCGGAGCCGGCGCAATCGCTGCAGCCAGCCGTGCGCCCCGGAACAGGCGGCCGCGAAGGAACGTGCGTGAACGACAACAACGGCGCGGGGGGCGGCATCGCTTTGCGCGAGGCGGACACGGAACACACATGGGCAGTAGGACTATCCGCGCCGCGATTGGCCGACAGGGGCAGGAATGCTGTGCGTGGGGCTCGTCGTGGCCCGATGATGGGGGCGCACCGGTGATTGTCCGGGGGTCTCGGCTTCCCATGAAGCGAAGAAACGCGCTGCCGGGTCAATCATCCGGGCGCACTCGTGATCATCCCGGCGTTGGGGCCGGATGTACGCGCGAGCGGCTGCTCGCGCCAATCGTTGGCGCCAATGTTGCCCGCGCGAACAAGACGCTTGCCAAGCAAAGCTCCGCGTGTCATTTGGGTTCGTCAGGGCAAGGGGAAAAAACGATGCAACGATTCAAAGTCGCGGTCTTGATATTGCGAGCTGTCGGTTGGACCGATGTGCGCGCAGCTTGCTCGAGGCGCCTGGCGGTTGCGGGAGCGGGGCATCCTGAAGTCAGTTGCGCGGCAAACGGGTTGTGGATGCGATCGGCAGTGAACTTCGGACCGAACGGGGAGGTGGCACGAGGCGGGAACGGGAGGCTGGTGCGGCATAGGGCATAAGAGAAAGGGGGGGACTTCGATGTCGTTGCCTTCGGTCGAACGGCGGGGTGCGGCGCGCCTTCGCTCGCGGCGCCCGTTTCCCCGAGCCGTTGGTGTTTGGGCATTTGCGCTCGGCTTCTTGTGTGCGGCCATTCCCGTACGCTCGAGCCATGCCGGGATTTGCGACCCGGATTCTGCGGCCGTGGGAGCAACCGCACCCGCGGCGCCGCCGCCGAAGCAGTACCACTACGTGTTTGTCGTGGACACGTCAGCCTCGATGATGGGGCACGGCGATGGCAAAGGGCGGGTGATTTTTCCCCGGGTGAAAGACGAGATCCGAAGATTCGTCGACCGCGTACCATCCGGATCTCGGGTTACCTTCCAGCCGTTCGATCAAGGGCCGGGTCCTGCAGCAACCTTCATAGTGCCGGACGAAAGGCCCAAACTCGACGCGTACTTGGCAGCGCTCGAAGCGCGCGGCCGCAACACGTATCTGTATGCGAGCCTTCTCGAACTGTTCCGTCGGCTCCCGCACGATCCGTCGGTGGCCACGGTGGTGTTCCTGTTTACCGACGGCAACGACAACGATCCGGGGCCGCTGACCATGGAAGACGTCACCCGCAACTACAACATCCGCCGCGGCCCGTACGACTGGTTTTATTACTTCTTTCTCGGTCTCGACATCCCGCCAGAGGTCGAACAGGCGGTGAAGGACAAACCAGGGTGGTTCTTGATGGCGGTGCCCCCCAACCAAGTGCCGCGGCTGATCTCCATGAATGTGGTGCCTACCGCGCTCGACCTCGGCAACTTGTTCGGCAACCCACAGGTGCAACGCGAGCTGGACCTCCAGTTCGACAGCGACGCGCCACCACCGGTCCGCGCTCGCGTCGTAGCACCCGAACTCGAAGCGCACGGCAGCAGTTTGCAAGTGGAGCCCAAAACGCTGCTTGGTGGCGGGAAGAAAACCTTGCAGCTCTCGCTGCTGAATCCCCAACAGTTGCCGCCCGGAGAATACCAGGCGGTACTGTGCCTGGAATCCACGGAAAGCACGGCTGCGCTGCGACCGGTGCCGGTGCAAACCCGCTTCCGCTACCAGCCCGGCGGGTCTTATCGCATCCTGGCGCTGCACAATGTTCAGTCGCTGACGTTGCGCCAGGGGGAAACTGCCCAGTTACATTTCCGTGTGGAAGGCGACCAGTGGGCAACGCGTCCGGTCGAGATTTTTCCTCCAGCAACCGTTCCGGAGGGACTCGGCGTAAAGCTCAACGGCGCCACGGGCCCGGTGCAAGCGCTGCCCGGAAGCGAGGTCCGCGTCGAAGTGACCAACGAGTCCTTGTTCTCCAGCAAACCGGCCAGTTTCGCTCTCGGCGTCGGGCTTCCTGCCGGTGCCAGCGGGCCATCGTCGATCGAAGTTCCACCCGTGGTGCCGGTGGTGCCCTGGTGGAGACGGCTCCTCGACTGGTGGTGGCTGTGGCTCTTGCTGCTCTTGTTGCTGCTGCTCCTGCTCCGCCGGTGGTGGCTGGCAAGGCGCCCGTGGGCGGAGTGCCAGTTCGAGAACAAGGACTGCAAGGCGTTCCGTGCAACGCTGCGAGGTGTGCACCCGGTCGATCTGGGTAACGCACTAGGGGTCGCTCAACTCAACGGACTGAAACTCCGGCGAAACAACCGAGGGCAAGTGGTTATCGCGAGCAAGCCCGCGGACGTAGACGTTCAGTCATATGGATTGAGGGTGGAAGAGGGAGACTGGGTGAAATGGGGTGAAGAGTTGCACGTTTCGCGTAACGGAACCGACGTTGGTGTCCTGACTCTCTCGCGGGAGCCGGCACCAAAACCAAACGTTCAATCAGGGGCGTAGAAAACATGACGAACAGCAAAGACACTCGGTTTCTCAAACGGACCATTCTCATAGGCCTTGGCGGTACAGGGAAAGAAGCGCTTCTTCGCGCCAAACGGAAATACATCGAGACGTTTGGCGAAGTGCCACCGCTGGTGAAGTTCTTGTTGATCGACACCACACCGGCGGTCACCGACCGGCTCGAAGTCACTGATCCGGACGGAAAAACCAAAACGGTAGCGCTGTCACCCGACGAGGTCCTCTACATCGAGGCTCGCGGCGCCAGTTTGCTCCCCAAAGTCAACGACGAAATCCGGGAGTGGTTCCCGCCGCAAGCGGACCTCAAAGCAAACATTATCTCTGGCGCGGGCCAAATTCGCGCCTTGGGGAGGCTCGCACTGTTTGCCAATGCGCGCTCAGTGTACGATTGCTTGCGAGAACTGGTCAGCGATGCGTGCAACTACAAGACCGAGCGCGTGTCGAAAGACTGGCGCTACGTGTACGAGCCGTTCTCGCCTCATCTGACCGTGTGCGTGGTTGCCTCCCTGGCAGGCGGTACAGGTTCGGGCATCTTTCTCGACGTCGCGATGATCTTGCGCGACATGCTCAAAGACGAAGAGCAGCTTTTCGCCTACCTTCTACTGCCTGACATTTACGTCAATCGGCCCGGCACCCAAAACGTGGAAGCCAACGCCTACGCAGCGCTCAAAGAACTCGACTACCACATGAGCTTGCAGGAGACGTACCACTACACCTTCGGGGGACGGGATATCGAAGTGCGCAAGAAGCCCTTCGACATGGTCTTCCTGGTGAACCGCGAAAACCGCGCTGGCAAGACCTTCAACGAAATCAGTGACATGGCCGAGTTGCTTGGCTTGAGCGTGTTTTTCATGAGCGGCCCACTGGGCAAAGAACAAGCCGACGTGTTCGACAACATCGTGATGCAGCTCGCCGAGCAACAAGGCACCTACTATGGCCGCAAGGCGCACTACGCGAGCATCGGCGTGGCCGAACTGCAGTTCTGCCCGGAGCGCTTGCGTGGGGAGGCCAAGGGACAGATTGCCAAGAAGCTTGTCCACATGTTGCTTGCCGAGGATCGCCCTTGGCAGCCCCATGAATTGGTACGAGCGCTCGGGGTCCTCGAGAGTGCCCAAAAGCCCACACTCCCACCTGCGGACACGCCGCGCGCGTCGACCAGTCGCCACGAGGACCTCCACTCTTTCAACCTAGCGCGGCAGAAATTGGAGAGCCAAATAGAGGACCTCCATAGCCGGGGCATCGAACTACTACGTCAGCAAAGCAACTTCTCCAACGTCTTCGAGGATGCACTGGAAAAGTCTTTTAAAACCTACACCCTTAACGAACTCCTCACCGGCCTCGAGACGCTGAGCCAAGCTATTTCGACCCGGCTTGCCGGAATTTCCCAAGAACGACAAAAGTCCGAAGAGAATCAGACGCAGCTGCACGAACAACTCGAGCGTCAACTTTCTCCGAAGGGGGCGCGCTGGGTTCGAACGGTTGCCGAGAACCTAAGGTGGGCCCTCGGAAGAAACGCAGACGAAGAGCCAAAATTCGACCGGTCTCAAATAGCCTCCATGATTAGCAACGCTGAGCGACTCGCCTGGGCGCGCGCGCGCGAATCTTGGTTGAAACAAGTCGACTCCTTGGTGAAGGAAAAGACCGAAAAACTTCGGACTGCTGTGCATGCCCTTCAAGAATGGGTACAACAGTACGAACGCGACGGAGACAAAGAGCAAGGGCAAGCGCCCCCGGCAGACCACTTGCCCTTCACTGTCACTTTGCCACCACCCTATTTGGACAGCGCCTTCACCAGGGATACGAACGAACATCCGTACTTGGAAGCACTCCGCCGGAGCGGCCTCTCCGATCTCCTCAAAGATCCCAAGGCATGCCTAAGCAAAGTGTGCGAACAGTACGAAGCCTCACGCTTGGGCGAGTGGCTAAAAGACGTCGCGAAAAATCCGGTTGAGGACCCCGTTCGCAGTGCTGTGGAACGCAGCCTTTACGAACTCGATAAACTCGCTGACCCTGCTTGGGCCTACCAAGACGCCTGGGTTTCGAACCCACGCCTGGGCGAGCGCGAACAGGTGAACATTCTCGGACTCGAAAATGGCACTGACGACGAATCCCCCTTGCTGCCCGGGCGTGCCCTGTCTCACGTCTTCGCGGGCAACATTCAGCAGCGCAACAAACTCAAGGTTGTGCGCACGGGACAACCCAATCGCGTGTACCTCTACAAGATCGAAGCTTCCATCCCCGCATTCGTGTTGCGCAACATCGAAATGTACGAAGAACGCTATCAAGATTTGCGCACCCAGCGGAGCTTCCACGTCGACCGGCGGCTGGAACCGAAGCTCCCGGAACTCGGCCCCCGACCGGCACGGGACGAAGCCGCGAGCGTGTGGACCCGAGCTCGGGTACTTCTCCTGGTCCGGAAACAACAGGGCTTTTACCAGTGTCTTGCCGAAACGATCAACGGAGGAGAACGGTGGCACCGCCTCGGGCGAACACTTGCCGAAGCCTTCGATCGTTTTGCCAATAGCTTTTTCCTGTTTCGCGAACTGCAATATCATGTAGAGGAACAAGAAAGACCTCGCCGGGAGGAAAAGCCCGCGGAGTATCGTGAGACGGTAGAGAAAGAAATCGAGAAACGGGGCCGCTGGCTCGAGGAGATAAAACGTCAAGCACATCCCAACGGCGATCAAGAGGCTGCCGAGAGGCAACGCGACGCCAAGGTCGTCCAGCTCGAACTCGACGCACTGAAGAAGCTCCAAGAAGAACTGCGCAAGGAGCGCAGTGACGACCAGGACGAGTTCGCGACCTTAAGCTGATCGAGGCGTCATGCTGCTGCATCCCGTCGTCGTAACGGCCACGGGGAACTGGCCGCAGGACCTCGTGGCCAGGCTTCTACCACGGTGGAGCCAGCGGCTTCGCGTGGCCTCTCGCGTGCTCGAGTTTGCCAAGGGACCGCCGTCGGTCGGCTGGGCTCACGCGATTCGCACGCTCCTTCAGGAACAACGCATCGGGGAGCTTGTGCGCGAAGGTGTTCAGGTCGCCCCAACGATCGACGTTGTGTGGCTAGCACAAAGCCATGCTCCGGAACTGGAAGCCGAGCTGGAAGACTTGGAATCGCAACGCGACGGACCGCTATTCAGCGGCCGCGAAGTTCGGATCCACGTGCTCCTGCTTTTGCCAAGCGTGTTCCCCATTGGCCAAGGGGAACCGGCGCGAGCCCAGGCGAACATCGAGCGCCTCCGGCCCGACCGAGCAGCCTACCCGCCTTTGCGGGTTTGGCCCATTTCGCTCCGCAATCGTGCCGACTTGCACCTTCGCGATGCGAATGAACTGGCCCCATTGGTGCAACATTTTGTGGAAGCGCTGATCTGCACCGACCTGCCTGTCCACCCGACGCTGGGTCGGGACTGGGCAGGAGTCGGGTTGTGCCGGATGGCGGTAGCTCGGCCCGCGCGGGAATCCGTCGCCGCGCGGCTCGCATCGGTGCTGATCAAGAAGTCCCTCGCTCCTGTCGTAGTCCCCAGTTTGCCAGCGTGCCCCGTCCACCCTGCATCCATTCAAGCAGTGGACCCTCCTCCGCGCCCGGAGCGACGCAGTTGCCACGAACTTCCCGACTGGAAGGTGGCGAACCCGTGGCAAGAGTTCAGGGAGAGTGTTCGCGAACAGTACCGGCGAAGCGTCGCCCAAACTGTCAGCCAGACAGAGCGCTTGCTCGGAAACGAGGCCGTCGAACACGCGTTGCAATCGGGCGTCCCCGCAGTGCGCGCCTTACGGAAACGCCTCGAGCAAGAACTGCAGACCGCACAAGCACAGTTGAACGAGGCCACAGCGCCTTTCGATGCAGCTTTCCAAGTCCAAGGGCTTCGCACCTACCTGGAATCGTTACGGGAGGCAGCCAATCGCGAAGACGGCACCTTGCTCGGATGGGGCCGCGAGCAAATCGAGAACGTCGATCGGGCTCTAGAATCCTGCGACATCGAAGCGTTCCTCCAGCGCGACCCTGAAGCACAAGAGGCAGAAGAAAAGATCCAAGAAGCCCAGAGCCACTTCCGCCGCATCGACCAAGAATGGAAACGAACGTTCGCACCCCCCGAGGATGCGCAACAACCCGCGGCGGCCGGCGTGCGAGGAAGACTGCGGCGATGGCTTGATCGAGGTGCGAAATGGGCCCGTGGAGCGTGGCGACGCTTGTTCCTCCCCCCGACCGTCGCGGAAAATGACGAAGACGCAGAGCGACGCAAGCAACTGTGCGAACGTGCATGGAAGCAAGTTCAGAGCGCGTACGATGCAGGCAGCAAGGTCACCGATCGGAGCACGTATTGGCTAGAGCGGTGGGCCGAGTTCCACCTGCGCCGCGCCTATCGCGATGCGCTCGTGCGGGCGATCGAGCGCTGCGAAACCACCGAGCGACTGGCAAAGCAACTGCGGGAAGCCGCGGTTCGTCGTCAGTCTCCGGGCTTGACCTTGCAGTTCCACGTTTCGGAACCGACCCTCCAACGAGCACTTCACGAGGGCGCCGAAAACCTCATCCGCGACGGTGCGCTGCGGGCCTTGAACAAGGACCAGTTGCCGAGCCTGAAAAGGCGCATTGCCCAGGAAGCTGGGCGGCTCGCGGCGCAGGTAAAAACCGCGCCTTTGTCCGAATTGGTCGACCCAGACTCCTGGCGCGCCGCATTGGAAATTGCGGCTCCCCGCGCGATGATTGCGCATCGGCCTGACCAGTTGGCGTTCACGTGCGTGATCGGCCATGCGAGCCCGCCACCGGGGCTCGGGGTGCAGTACCAATTCCCGCACTGGCTTACGGAAGATACCGAAGCACTGGTGTTTCGCTTCGTGTGCCCCGTCCTACCGGAGGATCTGTTACCTGAAGAACCACGGATCGAGGGTATTCGTGTCGAACCGCTCATGCCGAGAACCGCCGTCGGAGGCGAAGCGTCGATCCGCCAACGCGACTCTCTGCGGCCAAACCCACTGTTGGAGCAAGCGTTCGATGAATAACCGTGGCTTGCACCATTTCCGCGAGAACATCGTGCAAAAAGCGACCGCGCGGGAACCAGAGTTCCGTCACCTCCCGTTGTTTGTCACCGAGTACTTGCTTGCCAAGTTCGCTCCACGCGGGGACAAAAGGAAACTCGAGCGGCTGAAGAGCTTCGTGCAGCGCCACTGCACCGAATCCGCGCCCGAAGAGTGGGTTTGGGACCAGGCCCAACTTGGGCGCCGACTGGTACTGGTCGGCGAACTCACCGTCGCCGTAAACCGACGGACGGGTCGCCTCGATGGCCAGCTCTCCGCCCTGGGCGACGGGAAGCTGACCGTCCCGTTCGAACTTGCCGACCGCTATCCGCAGCTCTTTTACGGAGCCTGGGGCACCGTGGGCATCGCTTACCACACGGACCGAAAAAACCTCGTGGTGGAAGACTTCGTGCCCATCCAAGTGCCCGGAGCGCGTCTCGACGCATTTCTCCGGGGCCGAATGTATTTCAACGAAACCCGTTGGGTCGACTTGCTGCTCAAAAGCCTCCACATCGATCCCGCCTCCCTCTCGGAGGAAGCAAAGCACTTCTACTTGTTGCAACTCGCTCCCCTCGTCGACGGGGCGTTGCCCATGCTCTACCGCACGAACCAAAGCGGAAGCGGTCTCCTGGATCTTGCCAACCTGTTTCCGCAAGCTCTGCAAGTTCGCCACCCAGAAACCCTAGAAGCCGGGTTGCACCGCAACCATCTCGACCACCTCCCGGGGATGATCCACACACATTCCGTGATCGTGCTCGACCCCCTGAGCGATTTCGTTTGGACGCGGAGCCAATTCCACTCCACGCTCCTCGAAGACCTTCGCAGCGCGGCGGAACGAGGGAACGCGGCGGATGCGTCCGTGGCCCTCGTGTGCCGAGTGCGGAGCAAGACCCGGAACTCCCGGCTACCCCTGCCAGAGTGGGCCAAGTCGCACCCGGACTTTTTCCGCTCCGTGGTCGGGCTCGCGGCCAGCGCCAATGACGGACAACCCGTCGCGCCATACGACGGCCCCGCGCTTGCGTTGGATTACCTGGCGGAAATGTTCGCTCGCTTGCGCCGGGAGCCACGCAAAGTGGATCTCGACCAGTTCTTGCCGGATTCCTTGGACCTCACCGACGAGCAGGCCGTGCGCCGCCTCGCTCGAGCGTTGCTGAAGCTCGTGTACCCAGCGGGCGACTATCCCCAAGATGCCGTTGCCCGCTGGACTCGTGTCGCCCTCCAGTGCCGCGAAGCTCTGTACGATGAAGCTTCGCGCCACCGGCCAGACGCATTCCCGCCACGGGCGAAACCAGCAGAAGAACCGGAGCCACAACCGGAAGCGCCACCGGCACCGCCGGCCGAAGAACCACCTCCGGCTGCAACCGAGCCATCGAGCTGATCGCGGTGATTGCTCGCGCTACGAGCAGTCACCCCCGCTTCCAGCGAAGCATCTCGTCAGCCCCGAGCCTGGAGGGCGTCGGGAACACCGCTCCAACCAGCAGTCGCGATCGAACCTCCGTTCCTCAGGTCTGGTCGGTCGGCGCCCACCTGGGCTGGTCCAGCGCCCTGCGGCACCGCAAGCGTTCGATTACGGGACAGCGACGCCACCGCGTCAAGGCAGCGGCATTGGCCGTGCGGCAAAGGGCCGGTGGCCCCAGGCAAGAGCGGCACCAGCCCTCGCGCACGCCGGCGATTTACTTCGTCGCAGCCTGTGGTTGCTCCTCTTCCATGGGCTCCCACCACTGGCACCACCAGTTTTCACCGACCAAGATGCGAAGTTTCGGATGCCAGCAGTACGAGATGTCTTCGTCGGGGTTCAAATAGTACAAGCAGTTGCGGCACCGTTCCTCGCCGTTGGGCTTGCCGCGCAAGATGGCGTCTTCCGCCAAATGTCGAAGTTCGAGCGACAGCTTTTCGTCGATCGGCTTTGGCTCCGGTCGGGGGAGTTCCACTTCGTCGGCCATGTTTGTCACCTCCTCGTGATCCGATTCCACGTTCAGTCCCGGGCTCCACGGGCCTCGCGGGACGACTCGCTTACACAAGGCGCGCAAAGCTGGCAATCGAGTTGCGCGACGCTGCGCACCTGCGTATGACCAGATCCGCTTATGGGAAACAACCCTGCGGACCGACCGTTCTTCCCCCGGCCTTGGCTACAGCGGGAGCCCGGGCAACTGATCGGCCGTGGCCATCCTGCGGGCGATTTTCTCGAGGCGTACCGTTGGCGCTTGCTCGACGAGCAACCCGGTTTGTTGCGCGTACGGGCACACTTGCCCGATCACGTGAAAAACCCGCGTGGGCAACTGTTCGGAGGCTTTACGCCCACGTACGTGGACCTCGTGGCCTTGCTGACCGTTCGTGCTGGTCAGCCGCGCGAAGGATGGAAAACGTGGCTGGCAACGACCAGCATGCGTCTCGATTACTTCGAGCCCATCGTGGGACCGGAGTTCGTCATCGAGAGCAAGCTCGTGAAAGCGCGGGGGCGCACACGTGCCGTAGAAACACGCTTTTACGACCCCGAGGACACGCTGGCCGTATTTGCGTTCACGCTCATCCGCGAAATGCCCCTCGATCGGGTTCTCGGGGACGGTTGAGCGGCCTTCGCGATGTGCCAGAAACCCTTCGAGTCGCCCCCGGCCGCCCGAGATCGAAGTGGGGGGAACAACCGAATTCCCCCCTCTCACGATCCCGTAGAGGCTGTTCGTGCAGCGAACCAGCGCCGTCGGAGTGCGGCGAGCCTCAGGCGTCGCGCGCTGCCGCGCACGCGCGGCCGCGTGCGGCTCAGAATTATCGCACTGCGAGCACGCGGACGTCGAAGATGAGCGTTTTGCCTGCGAGCGGGTGGTTGGCATCGATCACGATGGTTTCCTCACGCACCTCGTGCACGCGCACTTGCCGCTCGCGGCCGCTCGAATCCCGCGCCACCAGCTCCGTTCCGGCAACCCACGCGCCGGGCGGCACCAGCTCCTTGTCGACCTCGTAAAAGGCCTCGGGGTGCACCGGACCGTAGGCCAGTTCCGGAGGGATGCGGATTTCCTTTTGGTCGCCGACGTTCAGTCCTTCCAATCCCTGCTCCAAGCCGGGGATGATCTCGTCGTTTCCTTGGGTGTACTCGAACGGCTCCTCTCCGACGTTGCTTTCGATAATGCTTCCGTCCTCGAGGCGCAGGGTGTACTCGATGGACACGTGACTGCCTTCGCGAATGCTCATTGGTTCCTCCTGTTTGTTGATTCTCTTCTCGCGAACTTCGTGTCGCGGCGACGGCCGTTGCGCTACATCGTCCTTAGGAGCGACGGCCACTCCTGAGGAACCACCAAGACTCCCCTTGGTACGACACCAAGGTATTGCCAACCAATCAGAACCAGATGCCGCTGTCAATCCGCAGCGCATAGGCGTGGGGGAGCGAGCGACGCTCTCGAGCGGCGGGCATCAGGCCTGCCCCTACGTCTCGGCGATTCCGAGGAGACGCGTGGGCGCAAGACCTGCCGCCACGGCGATGGCACCGGAGACGAGAACGATGCCGCGAACGCGGTTGAGCATCGCCGTCGACGCATCCGAAACGTTCCTACAACACGATCCGTCGAGTCGGACCGTATGTCATGGACGGTCCTCACCGCTACAGAGAGTTCTTCAAAGCGGTCGCCGGACGCACACTTCCATCACGGCCCGATCAGCCTATCCTGAAACCATCGTGGTTTTCAGGATTGCCGTCCCGAGGCACAAGCAGCTCCAGCAGCACCGTGAACGGCCTGCGACAACGTCTCTCCCGATGCCTTTGCACGGTGGACGAACCGCGGCGCGGCTGCGATTTCCCTTCGCAGAGCCAGCGCGGCGAGATAAAGCCCATCCAGGAGCGAATAGAGAATGAACACAGCTGACGTGGTGATCGTTGGCGCCGGATTTGCCGGCGCGGCAACGGCCTTCCATCTTGCCCGTCGGGGCGCCGGGAAGATTGTCCTCTTGGAGCGGGAGGCCATTCCAGGGAAACATGCGTCCGGCCGCAATGCAGCGTTGGGGTTTACCTCCATCGACGAACCAGAGGTGGCCGCACTCGCGCGCGAGGGACTGGCCTTCATCCGCGGCGAGGCCAGCGAGCTCGCTGGCCACGTGATTTTCCGCCCCTCGGGCTCGCTCCTCGTAGCCTCCGCCCAAGAAGCGGCGGCACGGCTACGCGCACAAGCAGAGGCCCAGCGGGACCAAGGGCTCGCTTGGTGGAGCGCCGACGAAATCGTCGCCGCGGTTCCCGTGCTGCGAGATGGCCGGCTCCTCGGCGGAGTGTGGAGCGCGGGCGACGGGGTCGTCGACATCCACGCCCTGCTGCAAGTGTACCTGCACGGAGCCCGTGCCGCGGGAGCGGTGGTTCGGTACCGTGCTGCTGTGACTGCCGTGGACTGCCACGGCGAGCGCGTGGTGGCGGTACACTCGACGAACGAGTCGTGGAGTTGTGGCGCGTTGGTAAACGCTGCAGGCGCCTGGGCTGGCCAAGTGGCACGCCTTGTCGGCACGCGCTCCTTCGAACTAGAGCCGCGCCGGCGCCACTTGTTTCTTGGCCGGCCGCGGGCGGCCGTGGACCAACACTGGCCCTTCGTGTGGCATGCGGATGTGGACACGTACTTCCGCCCGGAGGCCGACGCGTTGCTGCTCAGCCCTTGCGACGCCACACCGCACCCGCCGGTCGAGCCAGTCACGGACGAGGAGGCAAAACTCCTCTTGGCCGAGAAGCTTGCCGTCGCGTTTCCCCAGTTGGCCGACGTGAACATTGTTTCCGGCTGGGCGTGTTTGCGCACGTTCGCGCCGGACGAGCAGTTCGTGATCGGCCCCGATCCCGAGGTCGCTGGGCTGTTCTGGGTGGCTGGTTTGGGGGGCCACGGGATGACCACCAGCTACGCAGTCGGCCGCCTGGCGGCCGCAGCGGTGCTGGGCGAGAACGCCGGGGAACTGGCGCATTTCTCGCCGTGTCGGTTCCTTGAGCGGCGAGACGGCAGCGTTACCAGCGCCGCGTTTCGCCAATAGCCATCACCCACGCGTTCTCTTCGGGGTAACCCGCGTCCACAGCAGCAGCGCGAAACCGACGCGGGGGCTCATCGAGCGGCTCGTCCGTCAAGTCGAAGGTTCCCCAGTGCATGGCCACCACCCGCTTCGCCCCTGCATCGCGCGCGGCGCGCACTGCCTCCTCTGGGTTCATGTGGACAAAGGCCATGATCGAGCGCGGCTCGTACGCACCGATCGGCACGGCAGCTAAATCGATCGGCCCCAAGCGCTCGCCAATCTCGGCAAACCCGCTGAAGTATCCGGTGTCGCCGGCATGAAAGAATTTTCGCCGTTTGCCCTCGACGACCCACCCTGCCCACAGCCGCCGGTGGTGGTCTGTCAGACCGCGCCCGGAAAAATGCTGTGCGGGCACACAGTGCACCCGCACGTGGGGCAAGTCGAGCGACTGCCACCAGTCCAGCGCAACAAACCGCCCACCTACACTGTGCACCAAATCCCCCATTCCCAACGGCACCACGAACAGCACGCCACGACGGGCCAGCTCTTTCCACGTAGGCAAGTCTGCGTGGTCGTAGTGGTCGTGAGAAACCAGCACGAAATCGATGTTGGGTAACTCTTGCAGGGGGATTCCCGGCGGCTGATGGCGGCGAGGTCCTGCGAACGGCACCGGACTGGCGCGCCAAGAGAAAATGGGATCGGTGAGGAAACTCACCCCTTCCATCCGCACCAGAAACGTCGAATGGCCCACCCACGTGATGCTCGGGTTGTGGCCGATTGCCGCGCGGTCGTACGGCACCCACGGAGCTGCACCGGAGCGAGGCACCAGCGAAGTCCACGCCTTGCGCAAAAAGAACGGGAACATTTCGGTAACCCCGGGCAACACCCGAGGCCCAGCCAGGTTGCAAAACACTTCACCGCATCGAGGGGCTCCGGCGCGCGCCATGCTCGGCAGTATAAACAAACTCGCTGCGAGGAGCCCAGCTACGCAGACGCCAGAAGCTCGCATCGCACCTCGTCGCATGGCGACGAAGCTTTAACCCTTCAGGGCCGCGCCGCCAACACGATGGAGAGCAGATCGCCCGGCTCGGCGGCCTTCAATGGGCAGTCGGCAATTTCGTGCGGCCGATACCCCCATAACGCAGCGCAAAAGCTGGTGCCTGCAGCTTCCGCGGTCGTCCGATCGATCCCCGAGTCGCCTACGAGCAACGTCTCTCTCGGCTCCCGCCCAACCATGGTGCACAGGTGCCATACCCCTGCCGGGTCGGGCTTGCGCTGGGGCAAGGTATCGCCACCGCACACGGCCGCGAAGCATTCGGTCAAATCGAGGCGCGCCAGGATTTGCCGGGTGAGGTCTTCGGGCTTGTTCGTCAGCACCGAATGCACCACCCCATGTTGCGCGAGCGTGCGGAGCAACTCTCGTACGCCGGGATACGGCTCCGTGTGGTCGACAACGTGGTTGCGATAGTAACGAAGAAATTCCTGCAGCACGCTGTCGACACGCTGCGCCTCGTGAGGCGGCAATGCCTGTTCCACGAGCCGCCGTGCCCCCTCGCCAATGATGGCCCGCACTTGGGCGATCGAAAGCGGCGAGAGCCCGTGCTGCACCAAGGCGTAATTCAAGGCAGCAGCGATGTCGCGCACGGTGTCCACCAACGTGCCATCGAGGTCGAAGATCACGTGCGTCCAGCGTGTTTCCGACCGCACCCCGCCCTTACCCCGCTATCGCGCCAGCCCTCGCTTCCGGCGGAACCAACACACAATGCGTCCCTCGATAGATGGTCGCCATGCACTTGTTGCAGCGAATGCAAGCCGACTCGCGCTCGTCGCCTCGCGCCCACCGCGCGACCAAGTCGGGCTCGCGCAGCAACGCACGCCCGAGCGCAAAAAAGTCGAATCCTTCTGCGCGCGCGGCACGCACGCCGGCAAGGCGATGAATGCCTCCCAGGAGCACGAGAGGCATGCGCAGTACAGCCCGGAACTTCCGGGCCAGCGGAAGGAAAAACAACTCCTCGAACGGGTACGCGCGCAAAAAGCGCCGCCCGAGAACCCGAAACGGCAGCCGCAACCACGGCGGCATCACCGCAGCCATTTCGGCCAACGGAACCTCGCCCCGAAAGAGATACATCGGGTTCTCGAACGAGCTGCCCCCGGTGAGTTCGAGCGCGTCGAGGGTGCCATCGCGTTCGAGCCACTGTGCGACTTGCACGCTTTCTTCCAGCGCGAGTCCGCCAGGCACTCCATCGCTCATATTCAGCTTGGCAAACACGGCAACCTGCTTGCCCACGCGCTCGCGCACCGCGGTTGCAACTTCCCTCGCCAATCGCGCCCGACCAGCCAGATCGCCACCCCAGGCATCGCGGCGCTGGTTCAAGCGCGGGCTTAAGAACGCGCTGACCAAATACCCGTGCCCAAAATGCAACTCGATTGCATCGAAGCCGCAGTCCGCGGCAATTCCCGCTGCCTCGGCAAAAGCTGCTGTGATGCGGCGCAGGTCGTCCTCGGTCGCCGCGCGCAAGAAACGCAACGCTCGCCCCACCCAGCGGCGCGACGGTCCGAGCCCCTGCCCGACGGTGATTCCGACCGGACCGGCGTGTCCGAGCTGAATCGACACCGCCGCGCCAGCTTCGTGCACTGCCGCGGCCAAGCGCCGTAATCCAGCGGCGCTGTGAGGGCCCACGACCACTTCGTTCGGGGCTCCACGGCCATCTTCGCTCACCGCGCAATACGCAAGCGTCGTGAGCGCGACCCCACCTTCGGCGAACGCGCGATGGAACCGCACCAACGCTTCGGTTACCTGGCCGCCGCGGGCGAGTCCTTCGAAGGTTGCCGCTTTGAGAAAGCGATTCTTCAAGCGCACCGGGCCGAGCTCCGCCGGAGCAAATACATCGGAAGGCGATGCCGGCGGGCGCTCACGCTCCATGACTAGAAGCGGTCTGGCCAGTGTGGATGCCAGGGGCGTTCGCGCTCGAAGGCACGCGCAAGCTGGAGGACCAAGTCGTCTCGGTGCCGCGGCCCGACAATTTGCATCCCCATCGGCAAACCAGCGCGGGACAACCCGATGCGCACCGTGGCCGCTGGGTGCCACGAGAGGTTGAACGGAATCGTAAAGGCAGCCACCCCGGCAATCACTTGCGGGCGCCCCTCGGTTTCCTGGGGGAAGGGGCCACCGGCTGGTGGTGGATCGTACGGCACCGTCGGGGTGACGAGCGCATCGAAGTTCTCGAACAACTCGGCGCACCAGGCATTCAACTGCGCCCGAAGTTTCGCCGCCTCGCCCCAGGTTTCCGGGCGCATCTCCCAGCCCAGTTTCACCCCGCTCAAAAACGTGCGGCCGAAATCTTTTTCTTTCTCCGGGATGTACTGATGCAAATGCGCTGCAAGCTCGAATGCACCCAGGATCGCCCACTCGCGCCCAAGCTGCGGCGGGCCACCGGAAATCTGCTCCACGCGGTGGCCGAGGCGCTCGAACACCTTGACGTTCTCTTCGACCGCGGCGGCCACGTCCGACTGCACCACGGCGTACCCCAAATCCGGCGAGAACGCGATGCGCAAGGGCCGCGGAAGTTCCCCGCGCACCGCAGCCAGGTACGAAAGGCCCGGGTGCGGCAAACTGTTTGGGTCCCAAGGCGAGGGTCCGACCACCTGATCCAAAAACAGTGCGGCATCTTCCACGGTTTTCGTCAGCGGGCCGTACACCGATGTGTCTTGGTAGTCCCAGTACTCCGAAGGCCCGCGCGGCACGCGGCCAAAGGACACCTTCAACCCAAAGCAACCCGTGAAGCTCGCGGGAATTCGAATCGAGCCGCCGCCGTCGCTTGCCGTAACCAGAGGCAACACGCAGCCTGCCATTGCCGCCGAGGAGCCACCGCTCGAACCGCCCGGCGTGCGCTCCAAGTTCCACGGCGAACGCGTCACTCCATACACGAGGTTCTTCGTGATCGCCGTGTAACCAAATTCCGGAGCATTGGTCTTTCCGATCACGATGGCACCCGCGTTTTTCAGCCGCTCGACCTGCACCGAATCGCGCTCTGCCACATTGCCGCGAAAGGGCAAGGAGCCGAACGTTGTCGGCAAACCCGCAACGTCCTCGAGGTCCTTCACTCCCAGCGGAATGCCTTCGAGCGGACGCGCATCGCCTCGCCGCAGGCGTTCCTCAGCGGCACGAGCTTGCGTTTCGAGCACGTCGTAGGGAAACCGCGCCACGACCGCGTTCAGCTTTTCGTGTGTGTCCTCGATCCGCTGCCAAGTGCACTGCAAAAGCTCCACAGGCGACAATTCCCCGCGGCGCAACGCTGCGCACAGTTCTACCAGCGACCACTTGAGCGGCTCCGGCGCCGGCTTTCCGGTGTTCATGCTTCCTCCTCGCAAGTTCTCGCTAGGGTGTCACTCGGCCACGGGCCGGGCTGCCAACCGGCTTTCGCGGCGAGCACGAAGGTACTCGATGACCGGCGGCATGACCGAAATCACGATGATTGCCACGATCACGAAGTGGAAGTTTCGCTTGACCACCGGCACGTTGCCAAACAGATACCCCGCATACACGAACAAACACACCCAAGCGACTCCGCCGAGCACGTTGTATGCGGCAAAGCGCGGGTAACCCATTTTGCCAATTCCCGCGACAAACGGGGCAAACGTGCGAATGATCGGAATGAAACGCGCGAGGATAATCGTCTTGCCGCCGTGCCGCTCGTAAAACTCGTGCGTGCGCTGCAAGTGCTGCTTGTTGAGCCAGCGTGAGGTCTCGCTTTTGAACACCGCCGGACCCACGTACGCCCCCACGCTGTAATTCACTGCATCTCCCAGCACCGCAGCCACGATCAACAGAAAGGCCGCGGCATGCACATCGATCACCGCACCTTGCACCGCAGCGAGCGCACCCACTGCGAACAAGAGGGAGTCGCCGGGAAGAAACGGGGTCACGACCAGGCCGGTCTCGCAAAACACGATCAAGAACAACAACAAGTAGAGCGCTGGGCCAAGTTGGCCAGCCAAGTGATTCAAATGAGCATCGAGATGCAAAAAGATGTCGATTCCTTGTTGGACCACTTCGATCATGCGTCAGCCATCTCCTCGTTCGTGTACGCACTCCGCCCGAGAGTTGAAAACGGGTCGCCTGTAACACAGGGAACCGACCAAACATAGAGGCCATTCCGCGGGTCGGTTCGCCGTGGAGCCCCAAGGCAATACGCCGCTTTTATGGCCGGGACGATATGGAATTTCGTGAGTGTCCAGAAATTTCCTCCAGAAATTTCCGGGGCGATGTGGAGTTTCGTGCGTGTCCAGAAATTTCGCCTACGAAATTTCGCCCACGGGCCAGCGCCTCTACGCCGGTCGGTCGTGGGGATTTTCGGCAATGATCGCCTCGCGGCGTTGCGTCCTTGTTCGGGAACGAAAAGGAACGGCCCCCTGCCGTGCGGCCGCGATGCGCCCGGGGCGACCCGGCTCGGGCGCCGTTTCGGTTCGTTTGCAGCCAACCGTGCTCACAACACGAGCACGATCGGTTGCTCGAGCGTGTGTTTCAGGTCTTCCAAAAACCGCCCGGCTTCGACGCCGTTCAACACGCGATGGTCTGCCGACAGGGTGACGCGCATGGTTTTCGCAACCGCGAGTTGGCCGTTCCGGACGACGGGGCGCTCCCGGATGCTGCCCACCGCGAGGATGGCTGCCTGCGGCGGCGTGATGACCGCGGCGAAGGAGTCGATATCCAGCATCCCCATGTTGGAGATGGTAAACGTGGCGCCAACGAGTTCGGCGCCAGTGAACTTGCCGGCCTGTGCTTTCTCCACGAGCCCTTGCGTTGCTTGAGCAATCTCGCGCAAGCCCATCTGCTGGCAGCGGTGAATCACCGGGGCCACGAGGCCGTCCTCGATGGCCACTGCGATGGCAATGTTGATGTCTTCGTGCACTTCCACCATGCCGTCGACCCACGAGGCGTTCACCCGTGGATGTTTTGGCAACACGAGCGTGAGAGCCCGAATGAGCAAATGGGTATACGTGATGCGCTCGGGGAACACCTTCGCGGCGAGTAATTGCTCGCGCAGGCGCGCTGCCTCGGTCATGTCGATCTCGCTGGTCACGTAGAAATGAGGGATCTCCCGCTTCGACTGCGCCATTTGTTTGGCAACGGTTTGGCGTACGCGGCTCTCTACGTGCCGACCAGCCGCGAGGCTGCTCGCCACCGTGAGCCGCGGCTTCCAACGCAGCGATGGTGGTGGAGGTGGGGGAACTTCCGGCTGCGGGTGCGCTGGTGCGGCGGAGGTGCGCTCCTCTCGCTGCGGCGCCTTTTCCGTTTCCACGACACGAGGGGCCGCGGGCGCGGCTGCCGGCCGTGCCTCAGGTTTTGCTGCGGCGGTCTGCGCTGCGCGGCTCGCGGGCGTCTCCACTGGGGCCGCAGTTTCCCGGTTGCTGGGAGGCGCAGCCGTGGTCTGGGACACGCTTGCCTCCGCCTCTTCCAAAATGGCCAAGACGGCTCCGACCGCAGCGCTCTCTCCCTCGGGAATTCGGATTTCTTTCACCACGCCGCTGGCCTCGGCTTCCAACTCCATATCGGCCTTGTCGGTTTCTACCTCGGCGATGACCTCGCCCTTTCGAACCACGTCGCCCACTCGCTTGTACCAGCGCAAGAGCGTGCCTTCTTCCATCGTGTCGCTGAGCTTGGGCATGCGAATCTCGATGCTCACGTCTGCACCTCCTCTGCCGGTTCCCGTTCGCTGAAAAAGCCTGCGACCCGCACTCTAGCAGGTCTTGTCGAGATGCCGATTCCCGGCAAGGATTCTTTGGCATATTGTGCACCGCAGTCGAAACGGGGCGGAACGAACCTCGGGAGGTCGATGGCAACACGCATCTTGGTGCTGAACGCAGGCTCCTCGAGCCTGAAGTTCAGTGTATACAAAGCAGCATCCCCGCCTGTCACGGAGTTTGCCGGCTGGGTGAGCCCGATGGGGCCGCGCGCACGTGTGCGGATTGTCGACCGCACCGGGGCGGTGGTGCAAGACACCCCGGTTGCAGCGGCCAACGTGCGAGAGGCGGTTTCGTGGGTCGGCCAATGGTATCGACTTGAATTCCATCCGAGTGCACCCGACGCAGTCGCGCATCGGGTCGTCCATGGGGGGCGGCAGTTCACAGAAGCCACGATCGTGACGCCCGAAGTTCACGCACAGCTCGCCGGGCTAGCCCGTTGGGCCCCTCTGCACCAACCGCTTTCCTTGGACGGAATCGATGTCACCCGGCAGCTCTGGCCAACGAGTTTGCAGGTAGCTGCTTTCGACACGGCCTTTCACGCTACGCTGCCGGCTAGGGCACGGCTGTTTGCTCTGCCGCGCCGTTTTGCGGAAGAGGGGTTGGTCCGGTACGGCTTCCACGGGTTGTCGTTTGCCTCCGTCGTTCGCCAACTGCTCGCCGCAGCACCCGAACTGTACGAGCGCAAGTGGGTCGTCGCCCATCTGGGAAGCGGTTCGAGTTTATGCGCCATCGAGAAAGGACACTCCGTTGCCACAACCATGGGCCTCACTCCGCTCGACGGCGTGCCGATGGCCTCGCGGTGTGGCAGCATCGACCCAGGGGTACTGCTCGACCTGCTCCGACACGGAGGCCTGAGCGTCGATGCACTGGAGCACTTGCTGTACTACGAGTCGGGCTTGCGGGGTCTCTCGGGGATTTCCGGCGACCTTCGAGAACTCGAAGCGAGCCCGGATCCGCGAGCGCACGAGGCGATCGAGATCTTTGCGGATCGCGTAGGGCAAGCAATTGCCGCGCTTGCCGCCGCGGTTGGCGGGCTTGATGTGCTGGTCTTCTGCGGCGGAATCGGGGAAAATTCCGCAAGCATGCGCGAACGGATTTGTGCCAAGCTGCACTGGCTGGGGTTGGAGCTGGACCGCAACGCGAATCGGCAGCCTTGTGGACCAATCTCCACGTCCTCCAGCCGCGTTGCTACGTGGGTGATCACTAGCGACGAAAATGGAGAAATCGCGCGTCAAACGTGCGCGTTGCTGGCGCGAACGAAAAGCGGCTCGACAACGAGTTAGTTGGACATGGAGGTGCACGATGCGTCTGGAGTTTCGTCCTTGGCCCGGAGGCACGGTCGACGAGGAAACCCTGCGAGCGCGGCTTGTCGAGGAAGGGTTCGACCCCTTCCGGTGGAACGACCCAGGAGGAACGACGTACGCACCACACTCGCATGCTCACGACGAGAGTATTTGGGTGGTGGAAGGCGAGATTACGTTTCACGTCGCTGGCCAGGAGTATCGGCTTCGCCCTGGCGATCGCTTGATGCTCCCTGCTGGCACCTTGCACACAGCCCATGTCGGGAACTCGGGTGCCGTGTACCTGATCGGGCAACGCCCGCCGCACGCGCGCACTTCGCCCCCCACGTCGTAAAGCGCCGCCGCTCACCCGCACCTTGGTTTTCGCGAGCCATCGGGAACGTCGCTCGCTCGACGCCGCGGGGTTCCACGCACCCGAGCCCCGCGCGCGGCCCGACGGGCGTCCAAGCCTTTAGGGCTCGCGCGTTCGGAGGTGCTTTTCACCTCTGGCGTTGCCGCACATCTTCCGGCCTCGGGTGCGGTGTGCCTCTCGGTCGCATCTCGCGTGGCCGGTCCGGCAAGCGAATCGCGCCACGATCGAGCATCGGTTAGGTCGTTCATCCTTCACCGCGGCCAAGCAGAAACCACACCCCTAAGAGCAGAAAGCACAGCCCGGCAGCGCGGCGAAGGATCGTGGGGGAGACCACTCGGCTCACCAATTCGCCCGCGAGAACCGCAATCGCGGATGTTGCCACCAAGGCGAGCGCTGCGCCTAGGAACACCGACCAGCGATGTTGCCCGCCGGCCGCGAGCGACAGTGTCGCCAACTGCGTTTTGTCGCCAATTTCGGCCAGAAAGATGGCCGCAAACGTGGACAGGAACAAACGCCAATCCATGACCGCTTCTCCCATATTCGCTCGAGGTGGCTGGTCACGCAGTGGCCCGCCGCTCTCCTTGTTGCTCCTCTTCGGCGAGGAGAAATTCGCGAATGGCAAGAACCAGTTCCCGGGGGCGATCGAAATGCACCATGTGCCCAGCACCGGGAATTTCCACGAAGCGATAATTCCGAAAACAAGCCAGGCGCCGTTGCAGGTCCCATGGCTCCAAGTACACCGCCCCCGGTTTGCCCCGCCAAAATTCGCCCGATTCTTGTCCGTGAACGATGAGCGTCGGTGCCGCGATGCGCCGCCACAAGGCCATGTTGTATTCCAAGTGGTACGGCCCGGTAATCGCCATCGTGGCCAGCATGGCATCGAACTTCCACTCGAGCGTGCCGTCCTCGCGGGCGCGGGTGCCCAGTAGCGCCAGTTCGCGCGCTTTCGCCTCGGGCAACCGTGGGTTGCGCTCGCGCAACCGGCGGTAGGCAGCCTCGAGATCCGGGAGCCCCGGATGACCAGCGAAGGCACGGTCGATCCGCGCAAATCCTTCCACGGTGCGGAGTACTGCTTGGTCCATGTCCGGCGGCGGTGGGCCGAGCCCTTCGATAATCACGATCTTGTCGGGCACGTCGGGAAAACAACCGCTGTACGTGGCTACGACCTCTCCGCCCATCGAGTGGCCGATGAGCACGGGTTTTTGGAGGCGCAAGGCACGCACCATGTTGTGCAAGTCGAGCACGAAGTGCCCGAACGCGTAGTAGGGCGTGGTCTCGCTATCGCCATGGCCGCGGAGATCTAAAGCCAACACGTGAAAGCGGTCGACCAGGCTCCGGGCGAGGTCGTCGAACGAATGGGAATGGTCGCGCAGCCCGTGCACAATGACCAGCGGCGGGGCGTCGGGCCTTCCCCAGTCGCGCACATGGATCCGCAGCGTACCGCTGCGGAAAAATCTCTCCGAGTATTCCGGCATCGTGGCCTTACCTCCTCGCTGCCAAAACTGCCCAGCAGCACGCTGCTGCTAGCAGGATTGCATCGGCGGGCCACCGTAGCGATTGGCTGGCTCGGGTGCACGCCAAGCGGCAAGCCTGCCGAGGAGTCGCTGGAAAGTCGTCAGTTCGCCGACAAACCCGGAGTCACCAACACCTTGGCGTGCCGATCCGGTTGCGCAAGTTCCTCGAAGGCCTGCGGCACACCTTCCAAGGGCACCTTTGCTGTGACCAGCGGAGCCACGTCGATGTCGCCTTCCGCGAGGTGCCGCAACGTGGCCGCGAACTCCTCGGGCGTGTAGCCAAGCACGAACTGGATGGAGAGTTCCTTGTTGATTCCGTAAATGGGCGCGATCCGGTCGAGTTCCATGCACACCCCGGCCACGATGATGCGCGCACCGTGCGGAGCCCGCCGCAAGATCTCGTGCAAAATTCCGGGCACCCCGACGCACTCGAAGATGACCGCCGGGCGTGCTTGCGCGACTTGCCGAAACGTATCGAAGGGCGAGGTGACTGCGGGATCGACGACCACATGCGCTCCCATGTGCTCTGCCAGCGCCCGTCGTGTCGGCGAAAAATCCGCCGCTACGATCGGCTCGCTTCCCCGCAACTTTAACGCCGCGATGACCGCGAGCCCCACCGGGCCGCAGCCAATGACCAGCGGGCAGTCCCACGCTTGCATGTGTGCCTTGGCAACCGCGTGCATCCCCACGGCCATGGGCTCCGTCAGGGCTGCGTGCTCGCTTGGCAAGCCATTGGGTACGGGCAACAGCAGGGCGGCCGAAAGCACCATCAACTCCCCGTACCCTCCGGGCACTTCGTTGGAGTACCCCACACCTTGGATTCCGCCCCCGCGAAATACCAGAGGCATCGACACCACACGCTGGCCAACCGGCAAGCTCGCAGGAGTGCGCGGGCCGTAGTCGAGCACCTCGCAACAAAACTCGTGGCCCATCACCACGTCGCGCTGCGGGTCGAGGGCGAACGGGACCCCGCTGTCGCGCGCAGCTTCCACGAGCTTGTCGGCATGCTGCAGAGCGTGCAAATCCGACCCGCAAATGCCGCAGGCCAGCGTGCGCACCAGCACCTCTCCTTCGAGTGGCTCTGGGTCAGGGACCTCGTCGACCACGAGACGTTTGTTCCGCATCACCACGGCTTTCATTTCTGAGCAATCCTTTCTGAACAGTTCGGTAAAGCTGTTGTTCCTTGGGCCCCCGTCGCGGGCCCACGCCTCCACACGGACCGTGCAGCGATTCGACCCGTGCAACGGCGAAGGTTCCTATATGCCACCGCACCGGCGGCAAAGTCTAGGTCAAGAGTACCAGGGGCGGTTCGCGAACCGCCCCTGCAACATGTCATGTTGCATCGGATCCCGTGGTGGGATCCCCTGGCAGCGCGGGCCTCCCCGCGTGCAACGCACCCGCCGTGACGCCAGACGGGAACGGGCGTGGTACATACGATCCTGCGCGCCGCCGGCAGGGAATGTAGGGGCGACCCGATGGGTCGCCCGGCGGGGCCGTGGCGGGCGCGCACGCGGGACGATGCGGGACCATCGTGCACGATCGCACCAGGGCGACGCACCGCGTCGCCCTACATGCACCGCGTGATCCACCCTCACCCGGCGCTGCGCGCCGGCCTCTCC
>FWWL01003170.1_pt1 | contig 31062 bp, 25 predicted proteins | sample 2228331 | NCBI WGS metagenome assembly FWWL01 (sample SAMEA103939775, study PRJEB20133) | metagenome
AGCGGGCGGCATTGCCATTCCGGTCCCGAAACCTCTCAGGGAGAGCGCGGCGGGGGCGTCCGGAGCGCCGGCGGAGCCGGAGTCCAGTGGGAACAGCACGGTGAAGCTGTTGCCGCTGTTGTAGGCCGCCAGCACTGCGGCGTCCATCTGGTCTATGGTCATCCCTTCGGCCCCCTCGATGGGGAACGGCAGAGAGGAGGGGTCCAGCACGCTGGCGTGAGCGGAGGCGGTGGCCAGAGCGGCGAGAACGATGAGTGCGAAAATGATGCTGGTCTTGCGGGTCATCGGTGTATGATCATCTCCTTCGGAGGCCTGTCTGCGGACCTTGCGGCCCGGGGTGAGAAAACCTGGTCTGTTTGAATCCCGGTCCTCTGCGGAGGGAGAGGCCGGGGACGGCTGTCAGGGAGCGCGCCGTCACCCTTCAATGGTGCAAGGGCCGTGCCAGAGGGGGCTGTGCGTTTTGCGGGTTTTGGGGCAGCGCCTGAAGGGCGCCCGGCCGCTCAGACCGGCTCGATGGCCACGCGCAGTCCGATGTCCTCCAGAATGGCGGCCACCCTGTCGCACTCCTCCGGCTCCCCGCAGTACACCACGGCCTGCCCGCGCGTGTGGGCTTCCCACATGATGGCCTCCGCCTTCTCCAGGCTGTATCCGGTGGCCTTCTGGATCTGCAGGACCACCTCGTCCATGGTGTGGTAGTCGTCGTTGAAGAGGATGACGCGGTGGGATGGCTGGCGCCTGGACTCAAGCCCCTCGATCTGGCGGATGATCGGCTCCGCCACGGGAGCCTCGGCAAGACGGGACAGCCGCATGTCCGGGATAGAACTCGATGCCAGCATAGCAGGGACAATTATAGCCGTACAAAAGCTGAGAACGGCCGCGGGCAGTACCTGAGCAAAGCCCCCCGGGATGCCGAAGAATTCACCGGGCAGGCAAGCCCCGGCTGCGACAAATGACTCCATCCCGCCTCCCAGAGAAGCCGTCTCTGTCGGTCCTGACCGCGGCCCCGGCGCCCCCGCACGGCGCCATCTGGCCCGCCGCCATCGTGCTGCTCTCGCTCGCCGTGTTCCTGGCGGCGCAGTCCGGTCTGATGGACGGGACTTCGGCGGCCGCGCTGGCCTACCTTCCCCCCGCCATCGCTTCGCTGACCGCCGCCATCTACTGCTGGATGCGCTTCCGTCACGAGGCGAGCGGCTGGTGGCTGGGCTGCTCGGCCAGCTTCCTGCTGTTCCTGCTTCTGACCGGGCAGCAGATGCTGCTGGAGGCGTTCCTGCTTCCGGGCATCCCCCAGGCGTCACCCGACGGGGTGCGTCCGCTCCCCTGGCAGCCCTGGATAGCGGGGAGGCTGGTGCTGGCGCTGGGCATCCTGTCAGCCTTCGGCGCCAGCCGGGGCCTGCAGGTGCAGGCCGGACCGGCGGCCCGGCAGAGCGCGGTCACCATCGCCGCGCTGTCACTGTTCTTCTGCCCGGCGTGGGTGATGATGCTGCCGGTGCAGAGCTACTTCCCCGCCGCAAACGGGCTGTCCGCCATCGACTCCGTGCTGCTCGTGCTGAGCGGGCTTGCTCTGGTGTTCGCGTTCGCGCGAACGCGGGTCGAGGCCGAGCGCGGCGAAGCGTTCCACCGCATCCTGTGCAACTGGTTCCTGGTCCTGGCCTGGAGCGCCGCATGCAGGGCGTTCCCGTTCGGGGATGTACGGACGGCCGTCTGGGTGGAGCTGATGGTCGTGGGGCTCTCCTGCCTGGTGCTGTGCGCGCAGCTTGTCTGGCATCTTTCGGGCTCGGGAGGCAGGCTGGCGTCCCGGATGGCCTGCGTGACGGCGGCGCGGGACGTCCTTTCCGCGTGCGCGCGCGTCCCGGATGCGGAACTGGCGTCCGTGTTCGTGCACGCCACGGCGAGAGCGGTCCACAGCGCCCGCGCCCTGCTGCTGACGGTCCTTCCGGAGGGAGAGGAGGTCGTGGTCTCCGCCGCCTCCCCGCCGCCGAAGACCGGACTGCAGACGGGAGACCGGCTCAGCCTCCAGCCCGGCCGCCGGAACGGCTTCGCCGCAGGGCCGGCCGCCCGGTGCATCAGGGACCGCAGGACGCTGGTGGTGCCGGACGCCTGCTCGGATGTGGAGTTCATCCACTGGAGCGAGTTCACGGAAGAGAGCGCCTATCAGGTCTGCATCCCGGTGGTCTATCGCGACCGGTGCTGCGGCGCCCTGCTGCTCTGGTTCCCGGACGAGCGGTGGCGCCCCTGGGAATGCGTGCCGATGGCCGAGGAGATCGTGCGCAGCTGCGCCCCGCTGCTGTCCCGTCTGCCGTCGCTGCAGCAGCTCATCACGCTGGAGGACGCCGCTCCGGGAGCGGCCTAGCCCGGAGAGACCGCAACTGCAGCGTCAGCCGGCTCCGCCTGCGCTCTCCGTCACCGGGCCGGCTGAGAGGGAGAGGTCTGCCGCCGCCTCTGCCGGGCGGGCTGCGCCGGCGCGGCGGGGCGGGACTGCCGGGCCCTCTGCGCGGGCTTCCAGGCGGGCGGCTTCAGCCCTTTCTCCCACTCCGCGAGCATCCCCTCCATCTCCCGGAGCCTGTCGGACTCCTCCGCGGAGCGGTCCTTCGCCTCGCCGATGTCGGCAGAAAGGTCGAACAGCCGGGTCCCTTCCGCCGGAGTCCGCACGAGCTTCCAGGAGCCGGCGCGCACCGCCTTCTGTTCGCCGAACCGCCAGTACAGGGACCGGCCGGGGGAGTCCGTCCCGCTCCCGGTCAGCAGGGGAGTCAGGTCCCTGCCGTCCAGTCCGGCAGGCTGAGCCGCGCCGGCGGCGGCAAGGACGGTGGGAACGATGTCCAGCGCGATGACGGGGGCGGACACGGTCCTGCCCTCGGGAAATCTCCCCTTCCACTGCGCCATGAACGGCACCCGGATGCCTCCCTCCCAGACCTGCCCCTTGTAGCCGCGGAGCGGGCCGTTGCCGGAGGTGGTCTGACGCGTGGGTCCTCCGTTGTCGCTCAGGAAGAACACCAGCGTGTCCTCCTCCAGACCAAGGCGGCGGAGCGTCGCAAGCACCCGCCCGACCGCGTCGTCCATCGCCGAGAGCATGCCCGCGAAGGTGCGGCGGTTGCCTGGAGGGATGGAGGAGAACCGGGACGTGTACTTCTCCGGCGCCTGAAGAGGCGTGTGGACCGCGTTGAAAGCAAGGTACAGGAAGAACGGCCGGCCCTGGCTCCTCTCGATGAAGGAGACCGCCTCCCGGGCGAAGGCATCCGTGAGATACTCCTCCTCGCGGACGGGAGTGTCTCCGCGCAGGACGGGGTTCTCCGGCGCTGCCTGGCCCGGCAGATACGCGTGAGCGCCTCCCAGGAAGCCGAAGAACTCGTCGAACCCTCTGGCCAGAGGCCGGGAGTCCGGTCTGACTCCCAGGTGCCATTTTCCCACCAGACCCGTCCGGTATCCGGCCGCCTTCAGCCGCTCCGGCAGGAGGGTCTCGCCCTCAGGCAGCCCGAACGCGGCCGCCGGGCCGGGTCCGGGGTTGAACTCGTGTCCGAACCGCTGCTGATACCTCCCCGTCAGCAGGCCCGCCCGCGTCGGGCTGCAGACCGGGCAGGAGACATATCCGTCCGTGAACCGCACGCCCGAGGCGGCGATGCTGTCGATGGAAGGGGTCGGGATGTCCTTGCTTCCCTGACACCCGAGTTCGCCGTATCCCAGGTCGTCGGCAAGGATGAGCACCACGTTCGGCTTCGAGGAGCCCGCGGTCTCCCCTGACCCGGCCATCCCGAGGGTCCGGGCAAACGTCAGCGCCGTTCCGGCTCCCGCCAGCTGCAGGAAGCGGCGTCTGGTCAGCGATGAGTCCTTCACGGGTGTGTTCCTCCTTCCGGGCGTCCGCGCAATCGCGGCCACTCCAGTGAGACGCTTTGCGACGTCTTCGTCTTAACAGGAGATGCAGCGGAGCGGCGCCGGTCCCCCTGGACGCGGGCAGCGAGGGCCGCCTTTCTTGCGCCGGCCGGCGGCGGCCGGTATACTCCTCCGCGAAAACACCCGTAAGCGGAGCGGTTGCAATGAGCGTCCCTGATGTTCCCCGTCCCGAGTATCCCAGACCCCGCCTGGTCCGCCGGCTCTGGCACAACCTGAACGGCGTATGGAGCTTCTCGTTCGACCCTGACTGCCAGGGAGAAGGCAGGGGGTGGCACGTCCGCGAGCAGACAGGACAGACCATCCGGGTGCCTTACGTCCATCAGTCGAGGGCGTCAGGGATAGGCGACCCGGCGCAGGTGGACTGCGTGTGGTACTGGCGCACCTTCCAGGCGCAGCAGGAGTGGCTGACGGGGCGGCTGCTGCTCCACTTCGGAGCCGTCGACTACGAAGCGGCGGTCTGGGTGAACGGCCAGCTGCAGGGCGGGCACCGCGGCGGCTACACGCCGTTCACTCTGGATATCACGGACGCCTGCCGGCCCGGAGAGAACCTGCTCGCGGTCAGGGCGTTCGACCCCGTCTCTCCGGCCATCCCCAGCGGCAAGCAGTCCGAGCGCGAGTCCTACGGGTGCAAATACACCCGCTCCACGGGCATCTGGCAGACCGTGTGGCTTGAGCCGGTCCCGCCGGCCGCAGCGGGCGAGCCGGTCATCTTCGCGTCGCTCCGCGAGGGAGTGGTGCGTCTCAGCGTCCCCGTCACGGGCGACCCTGCCGGCACACGGGTGCGCGCCGTCGCGACGCGCGGGGGCGGCGAGGTGGCCCGGGCCGAGGAGGACTCCTCCGGAGGGGAGGCCCGCATCGAGATGCGCATCCCGGACCCGGCGGCGTGGGGACCCGGAAGCCCGGAGCTGTACGGCCTCAGCCTGGAGGTCCTGCGCGGGGGCAATGTGGTCGACCGAGCGGAAAGCTACTTCGGGATGAGGGACGTGGAGGCCGCCGGCGACCGCATCTTCATCAACGGACGGCCGCACGTCTTCCGGGGGGTGCTGGACCAGGGGTACTGGCCGGACGGCATCTACACGGCGCCCTCCAACGACGAACTGAGGCTGGACATCGAACGGGCCATGCTCCACGGGTTCGACTCCGCCCGGCTGCACCAGAAGGTCTTCGAGCCCCGTACCCTCTACTGGGCCGACCGGCTGGGCTACCTGGTCTGGGCGGAGTTCCCGGACTGGGGGACGGACCTCTCCCTGGAGGAGGCGCGAGAGAACGTCCGCCGGGAGTGGCTGGAAGCCGTGCGCCGCGACATCAGCCACCCCTGCATCGTCATCTGGACCCCGTTCAACGAGCGGGAATGCTTCGATGAGGACCCGGTGCAGAGGGAGTTTCTGAGGCAGATGGTGCTGCTCACCCGCCGGACGGACCCCTCCCGGCCCGTCTGCAGCGCGAGCGGCTGGTCGCACGTGTCGGAGACGGACATCGTCGATATCCACGACTACGACTCCAGCGGCGAGGCCCTGAGGGAGCGCTACTCCCGGCCGTTCGGCCCTGAGGGCCCGGTGAGCAAACACCGGGCGGCGATGGCCGGCGGCGAGACCTACCGGGGGCAGCCCGTGGTCGCAAGCGAGGTGGGCGGCATCTGGTGGGACCCGGCGGCTTGCGCTCCGGAGGGCGGATGGGGCTACGGAGAGCGCCCCGCCAGCGAGGAGGAGTTCCTGAAGCGCTACCGGGAGTGCATCCTGTCCCTTCTGGACTGCCGTCCGCTCTCGGGATTCGTGTACACCCAGCTGACGGACGTGGAGCAGGAGGTGAACGGCCTCTATACCTTCGGACGCTCGGCGAAGTTCGACCCCGCCACCATCCGGGAGATAAACCGGAGCCGCGCCGCCGTGGAGTAGCCCCCCGGACAGCGGAGCCGGCCCGGACTCACGTATAATGTCTGTGTCGGGGGACTGGCAGAGGGAACCGGTTCCGCAGCAGGAATCCGTGAGGCTCCGGGGGCGTTGATGCAGGTAGACGGCGGCCGCACCGGGGTGCTGCGGACCGGCGCAAAGAGATATTGGAGCAGGTACCAGAGATGTTCGCACAGGAATCCACTTGGAGGACGAAGGTCGGCCTTGCCGAGATGCTCCGCGGCGGAGTGATCATGGATGTGACCGACGCGGAGCAGGCCCGCATCGCAGAGGAGGCCGGCGCGGTCGCGGTCATGGCGCTCGAGCGGGTGCCGGCGCAGATCCGCGCCGAGGGCGGCGTGGCGCGCATGAGCGACCCGCGGAAGATCCGGGAGATCATGGACGCCGTCACCATCCCGGTCATGGCCAAGGCGCGCATCGGGCACTTCGCCGAAGCCCAGGTGCTGGAGGCGCTGGGGGTGGATTTCATCGATGAATCCGAAGTGCTGACCCCGGCCGACGAGGAGCACCACATCGACAAGCACGCCTTCAAGGTGCCGTTCGTGTGCGGGTGCCGGGACCTGGGCGAGGCTCTGCGCCGCATCGGGGAAGGGGCGGCCATGATCCGGACCAAGGGAGAGGCCGGCTCCGGCAACATCGTGGAGGCGGTGCGGCACATGCGCACCGTGATGAAGGACATCCGGCGCATCCAGTCCATGCGGACCGACGAACTGATGGCCGTCGCCAAGCAGCTGGGCGCCCCCTACGAGCAGGTCCTGTTCATCCACGAGAACGGCCGCCTGCCGGTCCCGAACTTCAGCGCGGGCGGCATCGCCACCCCGGCGGACGCGGCTCTGATGATGCAGCTGGGAGCGGAAGCCGTCTTCGTGGGAAGCGGCATCTTCACCAGCTCGCCCGACCCAGAGGAGCAGCTCAGACTGGCGAAGGCCATCGTGCTGGCCACGGCCCACTACGACGACCCGAAGCTGGTGGCGGAGGTCTCCTACGACCTCCCGAAGATGCGCGGGGTGGATGTGCGCAAGCTCGAGGAGAGCGAGCTGATGGCCACCAGGGGCTGGTGAGCGCATCGTCAAGGCGGAAGAGTCCTGCGGGCCGCGCCCTCGGGGGCGCGGCCTTCGCTCATCTCTCCACAGGCTTCCACAGGCTGTCGATGGCGGGGGACAGCCCGCCTGCGGGGCCGGGGGCCCCTCCACACGCCGGAGCGGGGGATTCCGGGCTTCGTCCACACTTCCACTTCGGGGCCGCATGCCGTCCCGGCGTTTTCCCCGGCCTTCTCCACAGCCGCCGCCTGCTTGCCGCAGGAGCGCGCCCACATTTTCCACACTCCCTACTACAATGACTTCTGGCCCGTATATACATGAGTGAGTTATAAGAGAGGGTCAGGATGTGGACCCTCCGGCGGTCCTCTGCCCGCCATGCACCTTCAGCGCATCACCATGCTGAACTTCCGGAACCTGGAACCCTGCACCCTCGAGCTGCAGGGCGGTTTCTGGGCCGTGCTGGGCGACAACGGTCAGGGGAAGTCCAACTTCCTGGAGGCTTGCGCGCTGCTTTGCTCCGGGCGGTCCCATCGCACGGAAAGGGAGCGCGAGATGGCCAGGCGCGGCGAGGACTGGTTCACCGTGGAAGGGAGGCTGTCGCGGGAGCGAAGGGGGCCGGTCGACCTGGCGGTGCGCCTGACGCCCGAGGGAAGGAAGGAGCTCCTCGCCAACGGTTCCCGCGCGCCGTCCCTCGGCGCCTATGCCGGGGAGGCCTCCTGCGTGCGCTTCTCTTCCGACGACGTCGAGACCATCCGCGGCGAACCGTCTCTCCGGCGGGAGTTCCTGAACGAGGCGGCGTCCCTGGTCAGCCGGGGCTACATCTACGACTACAGCCGCTTCAGGAGGGTGCTGGAGCAGAAGAGCCGGGCGCTGCGGGACGTCCGGGAGGGGCTTGTGCCGGCCGGGGCTCTGGACGTCTGGGACGCTCAGCTGGCGGACTATGCCGGCAGGGTGTGCGCGCGCCGGGAACGGCTGGTTCGGGAACTGGCTCCTCTGGCGGCGGAGCTGTATGCGCGGCTGTCCGGCGGGGCGGAGGAGCTTGCCGTCTCGTATGCCCCGGATGTCCCGGCGCCGGATTCGCTCGAGGGATGGCCTGCGGCTGTCGCGAAGGCCCTGGCGGCCCGGAGGCCGGAGGAGGTCCAGCGCGGCATCGCTCTGACGGGCCCTCAGAGAGACGAACTCACGGTGATGATAGGGGGGATGGAGGCGCGGGCGTTCGCCTCCCGCGGACAGTGCCGCACGGCCGCTCTGGCGCTTCGGCTGGCGCAGGCCCGGCTGGTCAGCAGGCTGACAGGGGAGTGGCCGGTGCTGCTGATGGACGACGTGTTCGCCGAGCTCGACGCCACGAGGCGGGCCCTTCTGATGGAAGCGGCGTCGGAGGCCGGCCAGGCGCTGGCGGCTGCCGCCAGCGAGGCGGACCTTCCGCGAGACGACGGCGGGTTCGCTGGCCGCATCAGGGTCTCCCGCGGTATCCTTTCCATCGGAGGGTAAGACCGGTGCAGGACGGCAAGTGGGAAAGCGTGGGGAGCGTGATGGGAAGGCTGATGGAGAGCCTCGGCCTCTCCGATGCGCTGCGGGAACAGAAGGCGATGCTCCTCTGGGACGAGGCCGCCGGAGAGCGGCTCGCCGGAAAGGTCCGGCCGGTGCGCATCCGGAAGGGAGTGCTGTGGGTGCACGCTCCGGCGCCCGCGTGGGGGGCGGAGTTGAGCCTTCGCCGGCAGGAGATAATGGACCGGCTGAACGCCCTGGCCGGGGCCGCGGTGGTCCGGGACATCCGGCTTGTGGGAGGCTCTGCGGGAGACAGGCGGTAGGCCGGGAGGAGACTTCAGTCCCGGCGTCGAACGTCTTTCTGCCGCCACCGTCGCTTCTCATCCCCCTTTGACCGGTCAGACACAGCGTGACAGGTGCGGAAGACTCACCAGGAGGTGATGGTCCAATGACAGCGGTGATCGACGAGAAGATAAAGCGCGTCCGCGGGCTGCTGGAGGAGCGGAAGCTTGCAGCGGCCGCGTTCTCCACGCAGGCCAACTTCGCCTGGCTGACGGGCGGGGCCGACAACCATGTGGGTCTGGCGACGGAGCTGGGGGGAGCGACCGCCGTGGTGACCCCGGAGCGGGCCTTCGTTGTCTGCGACAACATCGAAGAGCCGCGCATGCGCGAAGAGGAGCTGTGGGACCTGGGACTGGACGTCGTCTCGTATCCCTGGTGGGAGGGCGGGCTCCCGGAGCGCATCACGGCGCTCGTGGGTTCGGACGAGTGGGGGAGCGATGTCCCGCTGCCGGGCCGGATCTGCATCGAGCCCCTGATGTATCCGCTGCGCGCCTCCCTCACGCAGGAGGAGGTGGAGAATTACCGCACGCTGGGGAAGATAGCGGGCATCGTGGTGCAGGAGGTGGCGGACCGTCTGGAGGTGGGCCAGACGGAGCACGAGGTGGCCGGGATGCTGTCGCTGCTGCTGATGTCGCAGGGAGTCATCCCGCAGACGGTGCTCGTGGCGGCGGACGACCGCATCATCCGGTTCCGCCATCCGGTGCCGACCGACAAGCGCATCGAGAAGATGTGCCTCATCTCATGCGGAGCGCGCTGGAAGGGACTCATCTGCTCGCTCACCCGCATCGTGCACTTCGGGAAGTCCTCCGCGGAGCTGATCGCCCGTCATCAGGCGGCCTGCACCGTGGACGCGGCGCTGATGGCCCACACGGTGCCCGGCGTGACGGTGGGAGAGGCGTTCCGGGCCGGCGTGAAGGCCTACGAGGAGCAGGGCTATCCCGAGGAGTGGAAGCTGCACCACCAGGGCGGCCCGACGGGCTACCGGGCCCGGGAGTTCCGCGCCACGGCCGACCGCACGGAGGTCATCGCGCCGTTCCAGGCGTTCGCCTGGAATCCCACGGTGACGGGCGCCAAATGCGAGGACACCGTCCTTGCGATGGAGCCGCACCCGGAGGTGCTGACCATCACGCCGGACTGGCCGCTCCGGAAGGTGCCGGGGCCGTCGGGGCCCATCTTCCGGCCGGGCATCCTGGTGAAATAGGCGCGGCGGGTCAAACCGGAGCGGCGGCATGATACAATGGCGGGAGCGCGGGCGCTTGATGCGGCCGGCGCCGGATGGAGACCGCCCATGTCGTTGAATGTCGAACTCCTGAACTGCCGCAGGCTGACCACGGGCATCCTGTTCCCGACGCGCCAGTTCACTCCCGGTGAGCTGAACCGCCTGTACGCCACCGTCACGGAGACGCACCCGTTCCAGTCGCTGCAGCACCTTCCCGACGGCATCCGGATGGCCAACCCGGAAAACGACTGCGTGGTGCAGGGGGGACAGATCCCTCAACCGGGCCGCATCCAGGTCAACGACAACAACATCTTCCACTTCGAGCCGGCCAAGGAGCGGACGCTGGACCTGTTCGAGATCGTCTGCACCCACCTGAACATCCAGCAGTTCCTGACGTTCGGGGTGAAGCTGACCGCCTTCCTGCCCAGCGAGGGGGAGTCGGCGGCGGAGGTGCTGGAGAACAGCGTGTTCGCGGGCTTCCGGAGTCAGCTGGCCCTGCTGGGGGAGGGGAGGCAGGGAACGGGGTTCCGGGTGGTGCTCCGGACCGACGGCGCGTACGACCTGCGCATCGAGCCGTTCTTCACGGACCTCTCCCAGCTCTACATCGAGCTGGACGTGCAGTATCCCGAGCCGTTCTCGGGTCTGGCTCCCGTGGAGGAGAAGATGAACCGGGCATACCGCTTCCTCAACGAGGATGTCCGGGAGCTGCTGCGGCAGCTGAGGTAGGACGAGGAGCAAAACAGAGGTGTCCCTGGCTTGACGGTCGGGCGCGACAGGACTGAAAAACCCGTACTTTTCTCCGTTCAAGGGCGGGAAGAGCGCGTGCTATACTCGGTTGACGGTCCCGGAGAGGGGTCCGGAAGATCGGAGCGCTCGCTCACCATCCTGGCGAGCGGCGGGCAAGAAAGGGTTCCTCAGTCGATGAAGAGCGTCCGGGAGCTCATGTCCCTGGACATCATCACGATCCATCCCTCCAGCAGCGTCAAGTCCGCCATCATCCTGATGCAGGGTCACGGCATCGGCGCTCTTCCCGTGGTGACGGACGAGGCGCTGGTCGGTCTGGTGGAGGAGCGCGACCTGCTGGGCCGGGACCCGTCCGAGCGCATCAGCGCCGTGATGCGGCGCGAGTTCCAGAGCATCTCTCCCGACACGGGCGTGCGCGCGGCCGCCGACCTGATGGCCCGCACCGGGGAGCGGCGTCTCATCGTGGAGGAGAACGGGGCGCTGGTGGGCATCGTGACGGTGGGGGACCTTCTTCCCGACCTGGGGAAGTTCACGGACCCGGTGACCGGACTGCCCTGGTCGGACACCCTTCGTGAATGGTGCACGACGGCGCTGGCCGGCGGTTCCGAGGTGTCCATCATCTTCTTCGATGTGGACCGGTTCGGCAGCTTCAACAAGAAGTACGGGCACGTCATCGGGGACCTGGTGCTCAAGGGCATCGCGTCGCTGCTGCAGGGCCTGGTGGACCCGCAGACCGACCTGCTGTGCCGGGTGGGCGGAGACGAGTTCGTCATCAGCAGCCTCAGGCTCAGGGACGACGCTCTGGACCTGGCGCGGCGCGCTCAGGAGAGGGTGGCCCGGCTGCGGGTGGAGGAGGTGGAGGACTCCATCACCGTGAGCTACGGGGTGTCGGGGGGACGGCGCACCCGCGAGCGGGAGGCGACGCACTATGCGGCCACCATCGACGACCTGCTGAACCGGGCCAGCCGCGAATGCACCGCCATGAAGATGATGCAGCGGAGCGCGCGGCCCGAGGAGGAGGCGCCGGCCCCTTCCGAGGCGGAGCGGCCCGGACCGGCGCCCGCACCCGCGCCCGCCGCCGCCGGCTCCCGCATCCGCATCGACCAGATCAGCTATGTCGCCTCGGACCTGGAGTTCTCGGTGGAGGTGCGGCTGTCGTATGCGGGGCGGGGATACTCGCACACCCTGCGCGGCTTCGGCGGGCTGGGTTCGCTGGTGCGGCTGGCCGCGGACGCCTGCGCCGCCTCGGCCGAGCAGTGCCTGCCCGCGGGATACCGTGTGGCCGTGGAGGACGTGCGGGAGTTCCGTCCGCCGAATGCGGAGACCCTGATGATCTCCACGGTGGCCGTCGTGACCCCCCGCGAGTCCAGCATCTACTACGGCGTGGCCGCCGTCCGAAAGGGCGACGCCTACCGGGCGGCTGCAGCCAGCGTGCTGTCCGCGCTGAACCGGCCTCTGGGCCTCATCCTGTCCGCTTCCGCCGGCGCTCCCACCCGGAACGGGTAGCTAAGCGCCGCGTCCGGCCGCTTCCAGGTTCTTCTGCAGGAACTGCTGCACGTCCACCACCTGTCCGGTGTGCGCGCTCTCGACTGCGGCGAAAAGGAGGGCGCAGCACTGGATGTTGTCCTCCAGCGTGCACGGCGGAGCCGGGCCTCCGTCCAGCCACCGGACGAACATCTCCGCCAGCCAGGGGTTCATCCAGACCTCCTGAGTCTCCAGAGGGAGCTCCGTGAGCACGGAATCCACGCCCACAGTGCCCGTGATGGCGCGAAGACGGCGGTTGTCCAGCTCCAGCGTCGCGTCGCGGCACTCGGCGCGCCAGTAGTCCCGGGTCCATCCGTTCAGAGTGGAGGCGTTGTTCTTGGCGCCCTCGTAGAACACGCGCACTCCGTTCTCCATCACCACGGTTACCAGAGCCTGCGCGTCCCCTTTGAACTCCGACCAGGATGGGTTCCACGTGGCGGCGTAGACGGTCTTCGCGTTGGAGCCCGCGAGGGAGCGCATGATGTCGAAATGGTGGACGGTGCCCTCGATGAGGAGAGGGTCCGGCATCTCGTAGCGGAACGCTCCCCACGCGCCATACGCGCGGCAGGCCCAGGTGTTGCGGCCGACGAGGTAATCCAGCTCCCCGTAGCGTCCCGAGCGGATAGCCCGTTCCAGCGTCTGCTTGTCCTGGTCGAAGCGGTGGCTCATGGTGACGGCCATCTTGCGGCCTGCGGCCAGGACCTTCCGGTAGACCCGGCAGCAGGCCTCCATCGTGTCCGCGACCGGCTTCTCGCAGAGGATGTCCAGTCCGTGCTGCAAAGCCAGGTCGATGTAGTGTTCGTGGCAGGCGGGCGGGACCACGATGATGGCGAAGTCGGCGGGATTGTCGCGGAACGCCTGTGCGGCGTCAGCGTAGCAACAGCCGGGCTCCACACCCAGGAAGCGCCGGGCGTTCTCGAACGTGGCAGGGTCGCGGTCCACGCAGGCGGCGGGGACGGCCAGACCGGCCGAGCAGAGGCGGCCCGTCACCTCCCGAAGCCAGTATGCTCCCCATCCTCCCAGTCCCACCTGGATGAAGCGTTTCGGAGCGGTCATTGCGGAGTCCTTTCAGAGCTGCTGCGGCGGCAGAGCCGCCTCCGGCAGGAGGGTTCCACGGGATGCGGGCAGCCTCCTGCGGCGGTGGGCTATCATGCGGGGGGTGTCTTCCGTGTATCCTCCGCCTTCCACAGGGATCGTATCCATCGACCGGCTGCTGAGCGCCATCCTGCCCGGCGACAACATCGTCTGGCAGGTGGATGACCTGGACGTGTACCGCCATCTGGCGGAGCGGTTCGCGCAGGCTTCGGTCCGGGCGGGGCGGAAGGTGGTGTATCTGCGCTTCGCCGGCCACGCGCCGGTGCTGCAGCCGATGGCGGGCGTGGAGGTGACCTGTCTGGACCCGTCCATCGGCTTCGACGCCTTCGCGCAGGAGGCGCACACGCGCATCGGGCGCTACGGGCGGGACGTATTCTACATCTTCGACGACCTTTCGGACCTGGTCTCCTGCTGGGGGACCGACGAGTCCATCGCGAACTTCTTCCGCGTCGCCTGTCCCTACCTTTACGAACTGGACACGGTGACCTACTTCGCCCTCAAGCGGGGGGCTCATCTGGACCGGACCGTGGCGCGCATCCGGGACACCACCCAGGTGCTGGTGGACGTCTTTCAGCGCGGGGGGCAGACCTTCCTGCATCCGCTCAAGGCGCTGGACAGGTACTCGCCGACGATGTTCCTGCCGCACCTGTTCCGGGACGACGAGTGCGTGCCGGTCTTCGAGAGCGGGCAGGCCGCCGAGATCCTTTCCTCGCTGCGCTCCAGCCCCCTGCGCGCGTCTCCGCCCGCCGGGACGGCCCCCTGGGACCGGCTGTTCGGGCGTGTGGCGCAGCTCCGGGACGCGGGACGGGACCTCCGGGACCTCTCCGACCCCGAGGTGCGCGCTCTGCGCGACGAGCTCCTCCGGATGGTGTTCGGGGAGCGGCCGGCCCTGCTTCAGGTGGCGGAGCGCTACATCGACCCCGCGGACCTCATGGAGGTGCGGGAGCGGATGATCGGGAGCGGGCGCATCGGAGGGAAGGCGGCCGGGATGATCCTGGCCCGCAAGATCCTTTCCTCCGACCCGTCGCTCGGCGAGGCGCTGGAGCCGCACGATTCGTTCTACATCGGCTCCGACATCTTCTTCAGCTTCCTCGTGGACAACGACCTGTTCAGCCTGCGCCTCCGTCAGAGCCGGGACGTCCACACCGCCGCGGAGACGTTCCCCGCCCTCCGCGAGCGCTTTCTGGCGGGCCGCTTCCCGCCCGACGTGGTGGAGCAGTTCTCGCGGATGCTGGACTACTTCGGGCAGGCGCCCATCATCGTCCGCTCGTCCAGCCTGCTGGAGGACGACCTGGGGAACGCGTTCGCCGGGAAGTACGAGAGCGTCTTCTGCCCGAACCAGGGACACCTGCCGGACCGGCTGGAAGCCTTCATGACCGCGGTGAAGGAGGTCTACGCCAGCGCGCTGAGCCCCGACGCGCTTGCGTACCGCCTGAAGCACGGCCTTGCGGACTCGGACGAGCAGATGGCCATCCTGGTCCAGAGGGTGGCCGGGCGACCCGCCGGACGCCTGTTCCTCCCCCTGGCGGCGGGAGTGGGGTTCTCGCACAGCCCCTATGTGTGGAGCGATGTGCTGGATGCCTCGCGCGGGATGCTGCGGGTGGTGGCGGGTCTGGGGACCCGCGCGGTGGACCGCGTGGACCGGGACTATCCGCGGACCGTCTTCCTCAGCCATCCGCTGCTGCGGCCGGAAGTGGATGCGGCGCGCATCCTGAAGTATTCCCAGCACAGCGTGGATGCCCTGGACATCGCGAGCAACGAGTTCGTCAGCCTGCCCGTGGACGAGCTGGCGAGCGGGGGCAACTCCCTGCCGCACGCCCACCTGCTGTTCAGCTGGCTGCAGGACGGTCATCTGAGCGACCCGGTCTCCGCCGCCGGCCCCCCACGCGGCGCAAAGCCGGTGGTGACCTTGAACAACCTGCTGCGCAGGACGGACTTCGCGGACGTGATGGGCGGGATGCTGGCCGCGCTTCAGCGGGCCTACGGTCATCCTGTGGACACCGAGTTCACGGTGTCGTACAGGGGGGACGGCAGGGTGCGCATCAATCTCCTCCAGTGCCGCACGCTCTCGCTTCCCGGACAGGGCGAGGACGCCGAGCTTCCGGCGGACCTCCCGGAGGAGAGCATCCTGTTCGAGGCGCGGCGGTGCGCGGCGCCGGGAGCGGTGCGGGGCATCACGCACATCGTCTACATCGACCCGGACTGGTACGGCCAGCTGGAGCTGGAACTCAAGCGCCAGGTGGGCCGTCTGGTGGGCCGTCTGAACCGGCATCCGGCCCTCTCCGGCGAGCGCCTCATGCTGATGGGCCCCGGCAGATGGGGGAGCAGCAACATCGAACTGGGAGTCAACGTGACCTACGCCGACATCAACAACGCGGCGGTGCTGGTGGAGATAGCCCGGTCGCGCGGAGGCCACACTCCGGAAGTCTCCTATGGCACCCACTTCTTCCAGGACCTGGTGGAGGACGGCATCCTGTACGTCCCGCTGTATCCCGACCTGCCGGACTCCCGGTTCGCGGCGGAGTTCTTCCTGCAGGGCGAGAACGCGCTGGAGCGTCTTCTGCCGGAATGGGCGCTTCTTGCGGGGGAGGTGCGGGTGATAGACGTCCGCAGCGTCAGCGGGACGACGGCGGCGCTGGTGGTGGACGCATCGGAGCGCAGGGCCGTCTGCTACCTCGAGGAGCCGCCGTCCGGAGCGGCCGTCAGCGGCTGAGCCGCCGGGACCGGGAGATGGTGGAAAGAGAGCCGATTGCCGGGCGCGCGCCGGGCACGTATAATGGGGAGGGTCTCCGGGGTGTGGCGCAGTTTGGCAGCGCGTCCGCTTTGGGAGCGGAAGGTCGCCGGTTCAAATCCGGCCACCCCGATGATGTCCGGGACCTGTACAGCAGAAAAGCGGGCGACCGGGCTCGAACCGGCGACATCCAGCTTGGAAGGCTAGCGCTCTACCAACTGAGCTACGCCCGCTTGCACAGGCATTATACCATGACAGGCGCGGCTTGCGCGCCACCTTGCAGCCGGTTTTGCGCGCCCCCGTAGCTCAGGGGACAGAGCAACTGCCTTCTAAGCAGTGGGCCACAGGTTCGAATCCTGTCGGGGGCGCTCCTCTCCTGCGCCTCACTGCAGCGGGATGACCCTTCCCGGCCCCTCCGCGAACGCCTCGAACACCTTCGTGACCTGCCACGCCTGCTCCAGAGTGCCTCTGGAGGGAGTCCGGCCTTCCAGGATGCTGGCGGCGAACTCCCGCACCTCCCCGTAGTAGCCCAGGAGGAACAGTCCCTTGTTGTACAGCTGCCCCAGGGAGAACTCGGGCTCCCAGACGGCTGTCGTCTCCTCCGGCCGTCCGAGGAAGAAATCCGGGTTGTCGCCGTAGCCCATCGGAGGGTTGCGGTGATAGCTGACGCGGACGTTGTTGTCCACCACGATGTGCCGCCCGCGTCCCACGATGAGCGTGCGCTCCATCCCGCCCGAAAGCGACTGCCCGGCTGTCAGCGCCAGCACGGCCACCTCTCCGCCGGGGAAGGTGAACAGCGCCGCCCCCGAGCCCGCCTCCGAGCGGTCATAGAACAGGGTGGACGGCATCCCCAGCAGATAGACGATGAGCGACACCGGGTGGCACAGGTGGTCCAGGAACCCGGTCACCCCGCCCTCCGCCGGGCCTCCGTCCACGTAGCGGCGCAGGTCTTCGGGAGCCGGGATGCTCTGCGGATACTGCACGCTGAGGAGCGTGGCGCCCCCAAAGTCCTGGCCGAGCATCAGCTCGCGGGCCTTCCCGTTCGCCGGGAAGAACATCTTCTTGAACCCGACCATCACGGTCTTCCCGCTCTCCCGGGACAGGCGCTGCATCATCTCGACCTCGGCGCAGGAGGCAGCGGGCGGCTTCTCGATCCACACATGCACCCCGGCGCGCAGGCAGTCCGCGGCGATGGAGGGATAGAGCGGGCGCCCGGACGGGTCGTATCCGGTCACCACGAAGACCGCGTCCAATTCCTCCCGGGATAGCATCTCCCGGTAGTCGCTGTACGAACTGCGCGCGCCGAACTTCTCCGCGAAGGCGCGGGCGCGCTCTGCGTCCAAATCGCACGTCGCGACCAGGTGCACGGGGGCGAACTGGAAAGCCGGGTAGATGTTGCGGAACGCGTGCGACCCGCAGCCGATGAACCCGGCCCGGATTCCCGGGCTGTCTTCGAGGCGACCGTGGAAACCTATCCTCACAGCGCGCGCTCCCCGGCTTCCTGCAGGTCCATCGTGACGCTCACCCTCCTTCCCTCGCGCCAGAGCACCAGCCTCATCTTCTGCCCCACGCGCGCCTGCACGAACACGCCGACCACGTCGTCGGCGTTCGACATCTTCTGCCCGTCTATCTCCAGGATGACGTCGCCCGCCTCGATGCCGGCGCGCGACGCCGGACTGGGCTGCTCAACGCGCACGATGAGCGCGCCCTCCGCGGTGGACATCCCCAGGCGGCCGGCGATCCGCGTGGTGAGGTCGCGGACGTAGAAGCCGGGCCAGGGACGGCGGACCTTCCCGTAGCGCTCTATCTCCTGCACCACCCATCGGATGGTGGAGACCGGCGTGGCGAAGCCGATGCCCTGCGCTTCGGAGATGATGGCCGTGTTCAGTCCGATGACCTGGCCCCTCAGGTTGCACAGAGGCCCGCCGGAGTTGCCGGGGTTGATGGCGGCGTCGGTCTGGATCATGTTCTGCAGGATGGTGCCGCCCGGGCTCTTGAGAGTGCGGCCCGTCGCGCTGACCACGCCCACCGTCACGGTGTTCTTGAACCCGAACGGGTTGCCGATGGCCACCACCCAGCTTCCGATGACCGGCGGGTCCGAGGGGGCCAGCGTGGCCTGCGGCAGGCCCTTTCCGTCTATCCTCAGCACGGCCAGGTCGCTGGGAGGGTCGCTGCCCAGCACCTGAGCCTCGAAGGCCTGCTTGTCGGGGAGGGTGACCGTGATGCGGGAGGCGCGGTCGATGACGTGGTGGTTGGTGAGCACCAGCCCCTTCGCCCCGTCGATGATGACTCCGGAGCCCTGCCCGGAGGGGACCTCCTCGGCCTGCGGCTCGCCGAAGAAGCCCCAGAAATCGCCGAACGAGAACCGGTAGCGGCGGGCCGTGGTGTCGATGTTCACCACCGCCGGGCCGACCCGCCGGACGGCTTCGATGACCGGGCTCCTCTCGTCGGGGGCGTCCACGGCGGAGACGGCCGGTCCCTGTGTCAGGGCCGGGCCGCCGACCGTCCAGACCCGAGCGGCGGCGGGGCGGTCTTTCCCGAGCCGCGCGCCGATGAACCCTCCCGTCGCCGACAGGCCGAACACCGCAGCCAGAAGGAGCAGGATGTGCCGTCTTTCCATAGGTCTCCCCGCCTTTTGCCTCCCCCTGATAAGAGCAGTTAGCACCGGGCGCCGTTTTCCGCAACGCGCCGGCCGCGCCGCCGGGGTGGTGCCGGTCGAAGCGGGCTTACAGGCGCTCGCTGCGCGAGCCCTTCCGCCTCCGGCTTGCGGCGCCGGGCGTTCGCCTGTACCATGCCGCAGAAGCGGGGCGGCTTCCGGCCGCCCTTCAGGACCTCGAGGAGAACAGAGCGGAGCGTGACCAGAGAAGAAGTCGCGGAGATTGAGAACGCGCCGGTCATCGGCGTGCTGAGCTATCAGGGCGATGTGCGGGAGCACCTGGCGGCCGCCTCGGCGGCGGGAGCCAGGGCGGTCCCCGTGAAGCATCCGGAGCAGCTGGAAGGTCTGGCCGGACTCATCATCCCCGGCGGGGAGAGCACCACCATCGGGAAGCTGATGACCCGGTTCGGCATGGACCGCGCCATCCGCGAGCGCTGCGAGCAGGGGATGGCGCTCTTCGGCACCTGCGCCGGCCTCATCCTGATGGCCCGCGACATCGAGGGCAGCGAGCAGCCGAGACTGGGGCTCATGGACATCACGGCCCGCCGCAACGCCTTCGGGCGCCAGGTGCAGAGCTTCGAGACCGACCTGGAGGTGCCGGAACTCGGGGGAGGGCCTCTGCGGGCGGTGTTCATCAGGGCGCCCTACATCTCCGCGGCGGGCGAGGGAGTGAACGTGATGGCCTCCTTCAATGACCGCATCGTGCTTGCGCGTCAGGGCCGTCTGCTGGCGGCCGCGTTCCATCCGGAGCTGGTGGGAGAGACGCGCCTGCACCGCTATTTCCTGGACATCGCCACGGGGAAGGTGTGATGGGGCCTTCCGCCAGAGGTGCGGCCGGCCGCGTCAGCGCCGCGATGGTCGTGCTCCTGGCGGCGGCGGCCGCGACCGCCGGCGGAGGCGTCTGGTTCATCCGGAGCCGGCCTGATTCCATCGCTCCCCCGGAGCGTCCGCGCCGGGTCGTGCCGGTCCTTCAGAGGGAGGGAGACGGGAGCGAGCGCCTGGCCATATCGCCCGACGGAAGACTGGCGGCGTGTCTGGACGCGGAAGGCTGGTTCCATCTGTACCGCTCCGATGGAAGCCTCGCCCTGCGCCGGCAGTTCCGGGGGGCCTTTCTGATGGACGTCTCCGACGGGGGCAGGCGTTCAGTGCTGGCCGGCACGGGAAGAAGCGGCTGGTGGGTGCGCATCATTGACGGCCGCGGGGAGACCGTCTGGCGCCAGACGGGCGCGGGCCAGGTGCGGGGGGTGGCCATCTCGCCGGACGGGAACTCGGCGTTCGCGGCGGTGGAGGGCGGCAGGCTCTATGTGTTCGACCTGAGCGGCTCGCCCCGTTGGAGGCGCATCCGAACGGACATCCAGCCGGGCCCCATCCGCTACAGTCCCGTTGCCGACGGGCTGCTGACGGAGACGGCCGACCCGCCGGGGTTCGGGATGATCGGCCTGGACGGAAGGAGGCGCTGGTGGCACCGCCGGGAGCCGGGCCGCTTCTGGCTGGAGACGGCCGCGCAGGGCGCCCTGGTGCTGACGGTGTTCGAGCAGCCCGGCGTGCGGCCCCGTTCGGGTTTCGAGCTTTACACGGCGATGGGGCGCAGGCTCTGCTCCGTGTCGCTGGAGGGACTGGAGCCGCGGGCCGCCGTGTCCGCGGACGGAGGGCGGGTGGCCCTGAGCTATCGCCGCAAGCTGACTTCGGGCGACAGGCAGGTGATGGAGCGGCGGGTGGGGATGTGGACCGCCAGGGGGACCCGGCTGTGGGAGGTGGGCGGACTGTTCTTCAAGCCGGTGCTGGCCGGTCTGTTGGAGGAACCCCCGGGCGTCGTCGTGGCGGAGGACTACTCTCTGCTCTCCGCACTGGACGCGGGCGGCCGTCTGGCGTGGAGAGGGCCGGCCCTGCGGGAGCCGCTGGTGTACCTCGTGCACGACGAAGCGTGGAGGCTGGCCTGGGCTCGCTTCCGGGACGGTTCGCTGGAGGTCTGGAGCCTCTAGCGGAAATTCGCTTCGACATGGAAAGACCTCCCTGAGGGCGCGGTCCGGCGCCCGAAGGAGACGGAAATGAGTCTGTTGGACCTGCTTCGCAAGCTGGGCATCCTCCGCTGGGGGGCGGAAAGCGCCGTCTATCGCGACGCGACGGAGCGTCCGTTGAGCCTGACGGACGAGGACGAGTTCGATTCGAAGAAGGACGTCATCGAGCTCAAGCCGCGCAGCCGAGAGGACGGCGAGAACAAGGCTGCCGCCGGCTGAGGCCGGCCGTGACAGCACCGGAGGCACGTTCGGGCCGCCCTCACCGGGCGGCCTTTTGCCGCGGTCCGTCGCTCAGGCAGGAGAGCGAAGGGACGGCGGAGTATCATTCTTCATCCAGGGAAAGAACGGGGGAATCAGATGAGCCGAGTCTACAATTTCAGCGCGGGACCGGCAGTGCTGCCGGAGGAGGTCCTCAGACAGGCCGCCGAGGAGATGCTCGACTGGCACGGGTGCGGCATGTCCGTGATGGAGATGAGCCATCGGGGCAAGGAGTTCATCGGCATCGCGGCGCAGGCGGAGGCCGACCTGCGCGAGCTGCTCGGCATCCCGGACAACTACCGTGTGCTGTTCCTTCAGGGAGGAGCGACGGGGCAGTTCGCGGCGGTCCCGATGAACCTGCTGCGAGGCAGGGACAGCGCGGACTACATCAATACGGGGAGCTGGTCGAAGAAGGCCATCGCGGAAGCGAAGAAGTACTGCAAGGTGAATGTGGCGGCCTCCTCGGAGGACACCAGCTTCACCACCATCCCTCCCCGCGACACGTGGAAGCTGGACCCGGGAGCCGCCTACGTGCACTACACCTCCAACGAGACCATCGGGGGAGTGGAGTTCCAGGAGACTCCCGACGTGGGGGACGTGCCTCTGGCGTGCGACATGAGCTCCAACTTCCTGTCGCGGCCGGTCGATGTGTCCCGCTACGGGGTCATCTATGCGGGCGCCCAGAAGAACATCGGTCCGGCGGGGGTGACGGTGGTCATCGTGCGGGAGGACCTGACGGGCGACCCTCTGCCCTGCACCCCCACGCTGTTCGACTACAGGATACAGGCCGAGAACGATTCCATGTACAACACCCCTCCCTGCTACGCCATCTACATCGCGGGGCTGGTGTTCCAGCACGTGAAGAAGCTGGGCGGTGTGGAGGCGGTGGAGAAGACGAACATCGAGAAGGCCAGGATGCTGTACGACCTCATCGACTCGTCGGAGTTCTACCGGTCGCCGGTGGACCCGTCCTGCCGGTCTCGGATGAACGTGCCGTTCACGCTGGCCCGGCCGGAACTGGATGAGACGTTCCTGAAGGAGGCAAAGGAGAACGGCCTCGTGCAGCTCAAGGGCCACCGCTCCGTGGGCGGGATGCGGGCCAGCATCTACAACGCGATGCCCGTGGAGGGTGTGAAGGCGCTCTGCGACTTCATGCGCGACTTCGAGCGCCGTCACGGCTGACCGTTGTGCGAAGTTCCCGGGAAGGGCTCAGGCGGCCGCGCCGCCCTCCCCGTCCGGACCGCCCATCCGTGAGCGCCAGCTGAGCCAGAGGCGCTCCAGGCGGCGCGCCACGTCAGGGTGCCGGGCGGCCAGGTCCCGCGTCTCGCAGCGGTCCTCCGCAAGGTTGTAGAGCTCCCAGCGGTCGCAGCCTTCCTCGAACACCACGCCGGTGCTCTCGCGGGGCGGTCCCTGCGTCACCAGCTTCCAGTCGCCGTCCCGCACGGCCCTGCATCCCCGGAACTCCCAGAAAAGCGGCGGACGCTCCCGGACCTGTCCTCCGCGGAAGGCCGGGAGAAGGCTGATGCCCTCCAGAGGCGGCAGCGGCGCGCCGGGGCGCTGCCGGCTGTACGAGGCCCCGCAGATCTCCAGCAGGGTGGGCATCAGGTCCATCACGTGTCCGACGGAGCGGTTGACCGTGCCGGGTGGGATGACGCGCGGCCAGCGAGCGACCAGCGGGGTGCAGATGCCGCCCTCGTGCGTGAACACCTTGAACCTCCGGAACGGGGTGTTGCTCGCGTTGGCCCAGGGCGCATCGACCGTGCAGTAGGAATCCACGCCCCCGGGAGGGACTCCCGGAGCGGCGTCGATGTGCTGGGCGCACCCGCCGTTGTCCGACAGGAACAGGAACAGGGTGTCCTGCTCGACGCCCATCTCCCGGACCTTCTCCATCACCCTCCGGATGCCCTGGTCCATGCGGTCGACCATGGCCGCATAGACGCTCATCTTCAGGTCCCACGAGTCCCGGTCCGGGACATCCTCCCAGGACGGCGCGCGGGGGTCTCGCGGCGGGAGGCGCCAGGAGCCGTCCGCCAGCCCTTCTGCGCGAAGGCGGCTGAAGCGCTCCTGTCTCAGGGCATCCCATCCGCGGAGGTAGGTCCCCCGGTACCGGTCGATGTCCTCCGGCCAGGCCTGCATCGGGAAATGCGGGGCGCAGTGCGCGAGATACAGGAAGAACGGGGTCCCGTCGCGGGGGTGGGAATCGAGGAACTCGAGCGCCCACGAGGTGAAGGCGTCGGTGGAGTAGAAGCCGGGCTCCTCCGGGGTGAACGGGTGGATGATGCGGCCGTCGATGCCCCACGGGCGCGTCTGGCCCGGCTTCTTGTGCGCGGGAGGCGGCTCGCCCGGGCGGGGGAGTCCCGGGTTGAAGTAGTTGCTGGAGCCGCTGAGCAGCCCGCGGTAGCGCTCGAAGCCGCGCTGCCACGGCAGGCGCCCCTCCCGCGAGCCGTTGTGCCACTTCCCGGCCATCATCGTGCGGTAGCCGGCCGCCCGGAGCGCCTCCGCAACGGTCAGGTTGCCCTCCGGGCTCAATTCAGCGCTGTCGCCCGCTCCCACCTGCCGGGGATACAGTCCGGTGAGCAAAGAGGCGCGGGTGGGCATGCACACGGCGTTGTTGTAGAACGACGTGAAGAGCATCCCCTCCCGTGCCAGGCGGTCGATGGCGGGCGTCCGGATCTCGCCTCCGCAGCAGCCCGGGTCGGAGAAGCCCATATCGTCCGCCACGATGAGGACCACGTTGGGGCGGGGAAACTCCGGCATTCCGTCGCCTCCTCTCCCGTTCACGGGCGGGAGACCCACTCCCGCGAGCGCATCGGGTAGAACCGCCAGGGCCGGTCGGCGCCGTGCCGGATGCCCACCCGCACCGTGGTGACGACCTCTCCCGGCTCCCAGCCGTCGGTCAGCAGACGCAGCGGGGGCCGGTCCAGCGGGTGCCCGTCCAGAGCCCGGTCGATGGCCATCGCCTGACAGAGCTTGCCCGGCCCGCTGAGCAGGTCGCGGAGCTGGCTCCGGCCCCGCAGTCCGGCCATGACGTCGAGCCCGTCCAGAGGCTCCAGCGCGCGCACCAGCACCGCCTCGCCGCGTCCCTCGGGGCCGGTGACGATGTTCAGGCAGAAATGGTTGCCGTAGGTGAAGTAGACGTATGCGCGGCCGGCCGGCCCGAACATGGCGGCGTTCCGGGCCGTCCTTCCCCGGAAGGAGTGGGAGGCCGGGTCGTCCGGGAGGTAGGCTTCGGTCTCGACGATGCGGCCGGCCAGCAGCCTGCCGTCCAGCTCGCGCACCAGCACGGCGCCCAGCAGGGCCGGAGCCGCCTGCAGGGCATCGAGCTTCCAGAGACCCTCGTCGGGCAGGCTCAGCCTGCAGAGGGAGATTGCCGGGCGGGGCTGCGTCCCCGCCTCACCAGAGCCGATTGCAGCGCTCTCTCGGGCGTCCACCGGGGACAGGCCGTCACGCCTCCACGAGTCCGGCCCAGCGGTCCGGGTTCGCATAGCATACCTCCAGCACTCGCTGCGCCTCCATCCCGTCCCTCAGGGAGGGTTCCCCGGGGAGCCCCTCGACCACGCGGCGGACGAACTCGAACACACTGTGGATGTGGAACCTCAGCCAGCCGGGCGTCAGCTTCGGGCCCGGGAGGGACGCGGGCGCGGGATAGCGCTGCACGCACTCGATGACGGTGAAGCCCTTCAGTCCGCCCAGGTCGCCCCCGGGAGCGGTGTTGTCGTAGAACCTGAGCCACTCCGGCTCCATCAGGCTGAACAGCAGCGCCCCCTTCTCTCCCCGTATCTCCACCGTGAGGTCGTCGTTGGCGCCGACCGCCAGCTTGCTGGCCTCCAGAGTGCCCACCGCCCCGCACTCCATCTCGGCGATGACGAACGTCGCGTCGTCGCCGTCCACCGGCTGCATCCCTCCCCGTCCGTCTGGACGCAGGGGGATGGCGGTCACGGGGTGGGCCAGCACGCGCCGGAAGCCGCCCAGCAGCCATCGCGCAAGGTCGATGATATGCGACCCCAGGTCCACCAGCACCCCTCCCCCCGCCGCGCGGTCGGTCTTCCAGTGCAGGGGGCGGGAAGGGTCGGCGTTGGTGGAGTGCAGGTAGCGCAGGGAAAAGGTATAGATGCGCCCCAGCCGCTCCTCCTCGAGCAGCTGCCTGGCCCGCATGAGCGCCGGCACGAACCGGTAGTTGAACGCCATCTGCCGCGTCCTGCCGTCGGAGGCCTCCTCGTGCGCCCGGACGATGCGCTCCGCCTCCTCCAGACTGGCGGCCAGAGGCTTGTCGATGTACAGGTGCTTCCCGGCGCGGATGGCGTCCAGAGCGACGCTCGCATGCGCGTTGTTGGGTACGCAGCAGCTGATGATGTCGATGTCGTCCCGCTCCAGCAGGCGCCGGTAGTCGTCAGTGACGAACTCGAACCCCGCCTGCTGCCGGGCCATCTCCTGAGAGGCGGGGCTGCGCACGGCGCATCCCACCATCCTCAGAGCGGCCGGCGCCGGCTCGTACAGCATCGGCAGGGACTGGTACGCGTAGGTGTGCGTCCGTCCCATGAACCCGAAGCCAACCACTCCCACGCCCAGCGTCTTCATCGGCCTCGTGTCTCCTCCATTGCGGGGACCCCTCGGGAGCCCCGCCGGCGTCCGCCTGAGCAGACTTTACGCGCCCGGCCCGCGGACCGGCAACCCGGGAAGGTCCACAAACCTCAAAGAAGCATCGCCCGGGGCACGCAGAACTGTGGAACAAATCAGGCGGCGGCCGCCTCAGGGCGGACCCGGCCGTTCGCGCGCCCGGCTTTGCCCTCACGAAAACCCGGGCAGCCGCTGCGGCCCGCCGCGAAGTATCGCTCGAGAAAGGGAAGCTCCCGCAATGTTCGGTCTCTCCGCGAGTAAGAAGAGCAGCACCCGCTGGCGCGACGTGTCTCCTGAAGACCTCCAGGAGGCGGCAAGACCTCTCCTCGAACTGACACTGACCGCCATCAAGGCCCACGGCGAGCTTGTCATCTCCCCCGGCTCCGAAAAAGCGACGAAGTATCTGCAGCGTCTTCTGGACATCTCCGAGCGGCTCAGCTCGTCCTGCGACCCCTCCCGCATCCGTGCGCTGACCGACCGGTTCGGGCAGGAGGCCGCGGATTTCGGCAACTGGCAGCGGCTGGAGGTGGCCAACCTCATCTCGGAGATGCACGACGCGCTCCGCGAACTGATGCGGGATGCGCAGGAGTCGCTGAACGGCCGGGAGGAGGTGGTCGAGACGGTCAGCGCCATGACGAAGCGGCTGGAGAGTGTCGGCCAGAGCACGGATATCGCGCATCTCAGGGCCGCTCTGCGCTCCGAGGTGGCCGCGGCCCGTCAGCTGGTGCAGCAGCAGACCGCCAGCCTGAAGAAGCAGCGCGCCGAGATGGAGCGCGTGGTGGACACCCTCTCGCGCAGGCTGAACACGGTGGAAGCCGAGCGCAATACGGACCCCGTGACCGGCGTGGCCAGCCGGGCCGCGTTCGAGTTCCGCGGCGCGGCCATCGCCCAGAAGGTGGCCTACGGCGAGGGTCCCTACTCCCTCGCCGTGGTGGATATGGACGGGCTGAAGCGGGTGAACGACTCCCTGGGGCATCAGGCAGGAGACGCGGCGCTTCAGTATTTCGCATCGCAGTTGTCCCAGGCTGTGGGGAAGGACGCCTTCGTGGCGCGGCTGGCGGGCGACGAGTTCGCGGTCATCCTGCCGGGCGTCCCCACGGCGCTCGCCGCCAGCCTCACGCGGCTCTGCGAGAAGCTTTCACGCGGGCCGGTGACCGTCAGGGGGCCGAAGCAGACCTGGCAGATCCGCACGGGATGCTCGGCGGGCGTCGCCCCATTCAAGTCCGGCGCCTCTCTTGCGGACATCGTGGCGATCGCAGACGGCGCGCTTTACGAGGCGAAGAAGCAGGGAGGCAGCCGCGTGCTGACGGTGTTCACCGCTCAGAAGGCTGCCTGAGGGACGGAAGCTCCCGGCGGCAGCTCCCGCGCAGCCGCAGGCCGTTCGCGACCACGATCAGGCTGGCTCCCATATCCGCGAAGACGGCCATCCACAGGGTGGCCGCCCCGGCCAGAGCCAGGGCGAAGAACACCGCCTTGATGCCGATGGCGATGGCGATGTTCTGCCACAGCACGGCGGCGGTCGCGCGGCTGATGCGCAGGAACTCCGGCACCTTGCGCAGGTCGTCGTCCATCAGGGCGACGTCGGCGGTCTCCAGGGCGGTGTCGGAGCCGGCCGCCCCCATGGCAAAGCCGGTGTGAGCGCGCGCGAGCGCCGGGGCGTCGTTCACGCCGTCCCCCACCATGCCCACCCGTCCGAAGCGGTCCGCCAGACGCTCCACGCAGGCCGCCTTCTCCTCCGGCAGAAGCTCGGCGAAGGCTTCGTCCACCCCGGCTTCCGCGGCGATGGCGGCCACGGTCTTGCGGGCGTCGCCTGAGAGCAGCACGGTGTGCACGCCCGCCGCGCGCAGCTCGGAGACCACCTCGCGGCTGCCCGGCCTGAGCCGGTCCGCCACCCCGAAGACGGCAACGGGCTCGTCTTCGGACATCAGGACGAAGGCGGTCCTGCCCTGCTCCTCCAGGTGCTCCAGGTGCCGCTCCACGGCCGGGCTGCAGGTGCCGTTCCGTTCGGCAAGCCGGTGGTTGCCCAGCAGGAGCCTCCGGCCGCGCACGGTTCCCCGCACCCCCAGCCCGGGAAGCGCCTCGAACCCGGCTGCCGGCTCCAGCTCCGCCAGCCGGGCGGCCTCCCGCGCCGCGCGCTCCTCGCCCGAAGCGGACGGCGGGATGTCCTTCTGAGCCCATCCCGCGACGATGGCGGATGCCAGCGGATGCTCGGAGCGGACGTTCAGGCAGGCTGCCAGCCAGAGGACCTCGTCGTCCGGCAGGCCGTTCACGCTGATGACGTCCGTCAGACGGGGCCGCCCCTCCGTAAGGGTCCCCGTCTTGTCGAAGGCGATGGCCCGGAGCAGGCGTCCATACTCCAGATGCTCCCCACCCTTCACGAGGATGCCGCACCGCGCGGCGGCCGCAAGGGCGCTCACGATGGTGACCGGGGTGGCCAGCACCAGGGCGCAGGGACAGGCGATGACCAGGAGCACGAGCGCCCGGTAGACCCAGGGCAGAGCCTCGGCGCCCAGAAAGAGGGGCGGCACGGCGGCGACGGCCAGAGCCGCCAGCACCACCGCCGGGGTGTACCACGCGGCGAAGCGGTCCACGAACCTCTGGAAGGGAGCCCGGCGGGCCTGAGCCTCCCGGACGATGCGCACGATGCGGTCGAGCGTGGTGCTTCCCCGCGCCGCCGTGACCTCGAAGATGAGCGCACCCGGTCCGTTGATGGTGCCGGCGAACACGGCGTCCCCGGGTCCCCTGTCGACGGGCAGGGACTCGCCCGTGATGGGCGACTGGTCCACCGCGGAGCTCCCCTCGATGACGATGCCGTCCAGCGGGATGCGCTCGCCGGGCCGCACCTCCACCAGGTCGCCGCACCGGACCTGCCCGACGGGGACCGGCGAGAACACCCCGGAGCCGGACCTGACGCGAGCCGTGTCCGGCGCCATCTGCATCAGCGCCCGGATGGCGCGCCTTGCCCGCCCGGCCGCGCGCGCCTCGATGGCCTCCGCCAGAGCGAACAGGAAGGTGACCATCGCGGCTTCCGGCCACTTGCCGATGGCCAGGGCGCCAGCGACGGCAACAGTCATCAGGAAGTTGATGTTCAGGACGAACCCGCGAAGAGCCCGCAGTCCCTTGACGAACGGCTCCCTCCCTCCCGTCACGAGCGCCACGGCAGCCAGCGCCGCCACGGGCAGCGAGCGCTCGTCGCCGGTGACCCACGCGGCTGCCTCCGCCGAGAACGCGGCGATGCCCGAGACGGCAAGCCACACCCGGCCCCGGGAGTCCGGCCCCTCTTCCTCTTCTTCCCGGACAGGCTCGGGCGCGGCGGGGGCGGCTCCATCCTCCGCTGCCAGCCGCGACCCCAGTCCGAGCGGCTCCAGCGCGACCAGCAGGTCCCGCTCATCCGCCAGGGAATGGACCACCTCCACCCGGCGCCGGGGAATGTCCGAAAGGACCTCGTGGACGCCGTCCATCCTCTCCAGACGGGCGCGCACGAGACGCTCCTCGCCGGGACAGTCCATCTGCGCGATGTACAGGACGGAGCGCTTCATCGGGAGGAAACGCGGGCCGGGCCCTCCGGGCCGGACCGCTTCATGTCCATTGTAGCGCCGGGTGGCCTTCCGGCGCATCCGGTCACTGTGCCGGAAGTGGCGGGCAGCTGCAGAAGCGGGCGAGCCCCGGCCGCTTCCGCTCCGGGGGCTCGCCCGGGATAGTCTGTCGGGGATGCGCCCCGCAAGGCGCCCCTACCGGCCGGAGAGCTTCCGGCCCGTCACTTCCACTTGATGGTGCAGCCCACAGGCCGGGTCTCCGCCACCGGCGGCGCGCCTCCGGCCAGCACGGCGTCCAGAGCCTCGCGCAGATAGTGCCGCGTGACGCGGGACGCATCGTCGTAGTTGTCGTCCGGGGCCCCGTGATACACCAGCGCGCCGGATGCATCGAACAGGAAGACCTCCGGCGTGCGCTCCGCGCCGTACGCGCGGGCAACCTCCTGCGTCTCGTCGAAGAGGTACGGGAACGGATAGGACTTCATCTTCGCCCGCGACTGCATCTCCGGGAAGCTGTCCGCTGGATACCTGACCGGGTCGTTTGCGTTGATGAGCGCGAAGCGCACCCCCCGCCCGGCGTAGTCGCGCGCGATCTGGATGAGCCTGTCCTCCCACGCCAGCACGTAGGGACAGTGATTGCAGCTGAAGACGACCGCCAGCGCGCTGGCTCCGTCCTTCAGGGAGTCCAGGCTGACCGTGCTTCCGTCGACGTTCTTCAGTTCGAAAGGCGGGGCCTGGGCCCCGATCTTCAGTGCCATGAGACTGATGCCTCCTCCTTGCCTGTGTCATCCTCCGCCGGCTGCCCGGCGCAGAGCCTCCCGGATGAGCTCCTCCGGCGGCAGCGGCGTGAACCGTCCGTCGGAGGTCCGGTAGACCCGGCACGACAGCCCGACCGGGTTGGCGGCGGCTCCCTCCGGGTCGATGTCCTCGCCGTCCACCCGGATGGTGGGCGAGCCGGGGAAGCCGAGCCGCGCGGCCTGTTCGTCCGTCTCCACGCGCGTGACGCGGGGCTCGGCCGGCAGCCCCTCCCGCGCAAGGACCTCCCGCAACCGCTGCAGCGCCGGTCCGTGGGACGGACAATCCTCGAAATACAGGAACTCGATATCCGGTGCGCCCTTCGGGCTCATCGTGGCCTTCCTCCGGAACTTGAGACGGCCGGGCGGACGTGATATGATTCAGTTCGCCCTCTTCCCGGGCGGATGCGGCCAGAATGCCCGACCTTTTCGACCAGCAGAGCCGGTCCGGCGAACCCGGGGGCAGACAGCCCCTGGCCGCGCGAATGCGCCCGGCCACGCTGGACGAGTTCGTCGGACAGCAGCATATCGTCGGCGAGGGCACGCTGCTGCGGCGCGCCATCGAGGCCGACGAACTGCCGTCCCTGATTCTGTACGGCCCCCCGGGCAGCGGCAAGACCACGCTGGCCGCCATCATCCGGAACAGCAGCAAGGCGGCGTTCGAGTCCTTCAGCGCGGTCACCTCCGGGGTCGCGGAGATACGGGAGGTCATCCGCCGGGCGCGGGAGCGCAGGAAGCTCTACGGACAGCGCACCATCCTGTTCGTGGACGAGATACACCGCTTCAACAAGGCGCAGCAGGACGCTTTTCTGCCCCATATCGAGGACGGGACCATCATCCTTCTGGGCGCCACCACCGAGAACCCGTACTTCGAGATCAACTCGCCCATCATCTCGCGCGCCCGCGTCTTCCAGCTCCATCCGCTGTCGCCCGAGGATATGAAGACCCTGGTCCTTCGGGCGCTCCGGGACGGGGAAAAGGGACTGGGCGGGCTCGGCTGCTCCATCGAGGACGACGCTCTGGAGCATCTGGTGGACGTGGCCGGCGGGGACGCGCGGGCGGCGCTGAACGCGCTGGAGGCGGCCGCCCTGAACTGCCCGCCCGCGGCGGACGGCAGCAGGGTCATCACGCGCAGGATGGTGGAGGACGCGCTGCAGCAGAGAGCGCTGGGCTACGACAAGGCCGGAGACTCCCACTACGACACCATC
>FWWL01003172.1_pt1 | contig 31036 bp, 26 predicted proteins | sample 2228331 | NCBI WGS metagenome assembly FWWL01 (sample SAMEA103939775, study PRJEB20133) | metagenome
ACTTCTCTTTCCCTTCTTCGTATTTCTCTTTTATTTCCTTTTTTGTTTCTTCTTTTGTTTCCTCTTTCATTTCCTCTCCTTCTCTTTTTTCCGGCAAAGATTCTTCGGCTCTATCATCAGATTTTGAAGTTTCATTCTTACGATCTCCCTTTTCAAAGACTAAATTCTTAGTATCTCCATCCCTGTGACCCATTCTTTTGACCTTTTTGAAACCTTTCTTCTCGGAGTCTCCCTTTATCTTTTTCTCATCTTCTTCTTTTTTATGTTTCTCATATTCGTATGACTCTTTTTTCTCCTCATCTTGTCCATTTTTCTCTATTATCTCATCTAATCCTATGAATTCTTCTTTTTTATTATTTTTATTTTTAAATCCTACTTTCCTATTGTTGTTTTTTGTTTTCTCTTTCTTTTCTATTTTCATTTCTTCTTTCTTTTCCATTTTTTTCCTCCTCCGTTTTTTCCTCCTCCGTTATTTTCCTTTTTCATTTCTTATTTATTGATTGAAAAATATATTTTTCTTTAATATTTTAAATTTTATACATTTTAATTATATTATTTTATATTTTATATTTATAATATTATAATACAATTATATTTAATTTAAAATTAAACCGTAACTCTGCCTAATTTAAGTAATATGTAGATCAAGGCTCAATTTTTCAACAATCTTTCTTGTTGTCTTTGGGGCCTCTGAATACCGCCCATTTGGCATTTTGAATATGTATACTCTCTTAAATTACAGGTAATCTTTCTTTCATACAATTTCTTACTTTTAAGTAATAACACAAGACAAGTCAAGAGGGGGATATTTTTCCTGATTTTTCAAGAATGTCTTTTATTCTATATCAAGATAATCCTATACTTAAAAATTGCGGAGTTACGGTTTAATATTATATTTCTCTTCCCACTGCGGGTGCGATTTTTTTGATGGTGTTCATCATTTCTGAAAAGAGTTCTAATGTGAGCGATTGAGCGCCGTCAGAAAGAGCCTTGTCTGGTTCTGTATGCACCTCAATAAGTAATCCATCTGCTCCTGCTGCTAAGGCAGCATAAGCCATGGGTGGAACATAGTCCCTCTTTCCTGTCCCGTGTGATGGGTCTATGACAATCGGAAGATGTGTCTTTTCTCTCAGGACGGGAATTGCGGAAAGGTCAAGAGTGTTTCTGGTTGCGGTTTCAAAAGTTCGTATACCACGCTCACACAAGATCACGTTTGGGTTCCCTCCTGAAAGTATATACTCAGCCGCAAGAAGCCATTCTTCTATTGTCATGGACATACCTCTTTTGAGAAGTATTGGTTTTCTCGTTTGCCCCACCTCCCTGAGTAGTGGGAAGTTTTGGGCGTTCCTTGTTCCTATTTGAAGTATGTCGCTATATTCTGATACTATCTCAACATCGCGTGGGTCAAGAACTTCTGTTATCACATAAAGTCCATATTCTCTCGCTGCTTTTTTCAGGAGTTTTAAGCCTTCTTCTCCGAGTCCCTGGAAGGAGTAGGGGGATGTTCGTGGTTTGAAGGCTCCTCCACGCAATATTTTTGCTCCCGCCTCTTTTACTCCCTTTGCGGTTTTCATAACCTGCTCCTCATTCTCAACAGAGCAAGGACCGGCCATCACCACAAACTGCTTCCCGCCTATCTCAACTCCATCGATTCTTATCCTTGTCCCTGTCGGATTAGTCTCTCTCGCTGCAAGCTTGTAAGGTTGCATGACATGGAGAACTTTTTCAACACCGTAAAGCGATTCAAGGGTTTCTTTCAACCCTTCTTTTCTTTCCTCTCCTATGCATGCTACAACTTTGAGAAATTCTCCCTGCAGAACCCGCGGTTTTAATCCAAGTTCTTCAACCTTTTTGAGAATTGTTTGAAGCTGTTCTTCTTTTATATCTGGTTTCAGAACCAAAATCATAGTTCAAAAAAAGATAGCAATATCAACGAGTAAATTACGAAATTTTATTTTCTACTGTAAATTTTTGGTATAAAGCAAAATTTTTTGTAAAGTAGTTCTTTATTTACTTCATCTTATATCTTTGGTTTGTATATATATTCTTCAACTTATTTTTAACCGGAGGTATAGGGGGGGTGTGTGCAGATTTAATTGAAAGATGGGTTGATAGTTTATCATCTGAGCTTCGTCCTTCGCGTGTTACCTGGGTTGATGGGGGTAGGGAGCAAATTCAGGAGCTTTTACGGGTGGCTCTTGATGAGAATTTTTTCGGAGAGAGGAAGACTTTATATGAGCTCAGGCAGAGCTATTTTCCAGATGCTTTTTTACACAGGTCTCATCCTGATGATGTTGCGCGCACCGAAAACCGAACATTTATAGTCCACAATAACCCGAAAGTTGTAGGTCCAAACAACAACTGGATGTCTCCAGACCAAGCTCGCTCAGCTCTCGAACCAATATTGAGGGGAGCGATGAAAAATAGAACTATGTATGTCATACCATTTGTGATGGGCCATCCAGACTCTGTCTTTGCTCAACCTTGTGTTCAGATAACTGACTCTGTCTATGTTGCGATATCAATGTGTATTATGACGAGGGTAGGTGAGGATGCTATAAGATTGATCAGGGGGAATGGAGGGTTCATAAAGGGTATACACACGTTAGGGGAGCTTGATAAGCAGAAAAAATATATAGTTCATTTTCCGGAGGAGGATACTGTTATATCTGTGAATTCTGGATATGGCGGAAATGCTCTTTTGGGAAAAAAATGTATTTCTCTTCGTCTCGCTTCATACAAAGGATGGAATGATAGATGGTGGTTGGCGGAGCACATGCTTATTATTGAGGTTGAGACACCGGAGGGTGAAAAATTCTATTTCACCGCTGCTTTCCCTTCTGCGTCAGGGAAGACAAATCTTGCTCTTATTGAATCTGCTTTACCGGGTTGGAAGGTTCGCACTTTGGGAGATGATATAGCTTGGCTCTATATATCTGATGATGGGCGTCTTTATGCTATGAACCCTGAGGCGGGTTTTTTTGGGGTTGCTCCCGGGACTTCTTCAAAGACAAATCCGAACATGATGCGAACCCTCAGAAACTCTGGTTCTGATTTTCCTACTCTTTTCACAAATACTGCACTTGATCCAGAAAATCAAATACCATGGTGGGAGGGGCTTGATCCTGATATTCCACTTCCAAAGACACTGATTGACTGGATGGGTAATATCTGGTCACCTGACACGGGCAAGCCCGCAGCACATCCTAACTCACGTTTCACGGTATCAATAAGGAGATGTCCCATTCTTTCTCCTGAGTATGATAATCCTCGGGGTGTTCCCATTTCTGGTATTATTTTTGGTGGTCGTAGAAGTGATACTATTCCTCTTGTCTTTGAGACTTTTGATTGGGAGCACGGAGTTTTTACCGCCGCCTCTATGGGAGCTGAGACGACCGCTGCTGCAGAGGGAGAGATAGGAAGAGTGCGAAGAGACCCTTTCTCAATGCTTCCATTTTTAGGATACAACATGGCTTTTTACTTCAGATACTGGCTTGACATCGGAAAAAGGCTTAAGCATAGACCGAAAATATTTTTCGTAAACTGGTTCAGGAAAGACGGTGGTAGATTTATATGGCCCGGATTTGGTGAAAACATGAGGGTTATAAAATGGATGGTGGAGCGTATAAATGGAAAGGCTAAGGGAGTTGAAACTGAGGTTGGCATACTTCCTGACCCATCTGAACTTGACATCGGAGGTCTTGAGCTGAGCAAGAAAGAAATCCTAAAACTACTTTCTGTAGACAAGAAAGAGTGGGAGAAGGAGATAAAGGAAATTGAGAGTTTTTTTTCTTTGTTCGGTGATGACCTTCCCGGGGAGTTTTCAAGGCAAATTATCAACTTGAAGAAGCGTTTCGGAATTAAAGTTTGAATGTGGGCGAGTTTTTTGGGAAAGTTTAAAGATAACTTTCATTCTCATCATCTATTTTTCAGTGTTGTGATGATGTTTTTGAACCTTTCAATTGATGTGATGACCGAACCCACGAATACCAGAAATATCGCTATGTTTATGAAAATTATTTTTTGTGTGAAGTGGGAGAACAGGGCGTCAAGTAGTAGGCTCAGTGATATTATAACGACCCTTTCTTGTCTTCTCATTATTCCTTCTTTTGATAAAACACCGAGAGATTCCCCTCTTGCTCTCACATAGCTGACAAGGAGTGAAAAAGCCATGGCTCCTGCTGTCAAAATTGACATCACCTTGTTTTCTCGGAGAGCGAAAAATATCATTATTCCTACGAACATAGCTATTTCACTTATTCTGTCAAGGACCGAATCGACAAGGGCTCCGAGCGGTTTAGCCTGTCTCTTTGCTCTTGCGACTTTGCCGTCTATCACATCAAAAAGTCCACCAATTATGATGAGTATTCCCGCAGGACCTATCAGAGATATAGGTATAAGCACTGAGCCAGAGATATTTATCAAAAAGCCGATGAAGGATATAAGATTTGGGTTCAGCTTCTCAAGAAAAGTTAGTTTTGTTGCGATCCAGTACGCGAGTCCACCTATTGCTCTGTAAATATCCGTATACAAAGGTAAGGAGATTGTGATGAATTTTTCGATCCTCTTTTTATCCTCGTGATTGATCTCAGTCGGAACACTTATATAAAGGAGAAAGAGGATAACTAATGTGAATGTAGCTACAACTGCTGAGATGAAATTTACCACAGAAAAACTTGTATCCATTACTTGATCTGCTTTTTAATCTAACTATTTTTCTTTCTTTTTTCTTTTCTTCAATTTCCTTCTTTATACCGGTCTCGGTCCGAAACTCGGCTTCCCCCAGCTCTTCTCGGATACTTTTCCTGTGATAAGCGGCTTTATTGATAGCCCTTTTTGTTGATAGCCCTTGTTTCAGCAAATATTTCTAAATAAATTTCTTTTTGGTATCTTTCAATTTTTTAATTTTAATTAATTTAATGCATTAAAAATTCTGTAATTTTTCTGAATGAGTTTCAAGTGTATTGAGTAGGACTAATTTTCTTATCATGATTTTTCGCAGTGATGCTTTTTCTAACAAAGTTGTGCTTGTGACAGGCGGTGGGACGGGAATAGGTAAGGCGATAACTCGAGAATTTGCAAAGTGCGGTGCAGACGTCATAATAGCATCGAGAAAAATTGAAAATTTGAAGAGTGCATCGGAAGAAATTGAGGCTGAAACGGGTAGGAAAATAAAATACTATCAGGCTAACGTCAGAGACGAAGAATCTGTGAAAAATCTTTTTGAGAGCATAAAGAATGATTTCGGTGGGCTTGATATTCTTGTCAACAATTCTGGTGCTAATTTTCTTGCCATATCTGAGGAACTATCTTTGAATGGGTGGAATGCCATAATTGAGACTATACTCACGGGGACATTCCTCTGTTCAAAGTATGCTTGCCATCTTATGAAGGAAAAGGGAGGTGGGGTTATAATAAATATAGGGGCGACGACTGGGATTTTCGGCTCACCATTCGCTCTTCCTTCCGCAACAGGGAAAGCGGGACTTGAAGGTCTCACAAGGACTCTTGCAGCTGAGTGGGGGAGATATAAAATAAGGGTTAACCTTGTTGCTCCCGGGGTTGTTTGGACAGAAGGTTTTGTCAAAAATGTTGGCGTGACGGAGGCTTTGCTTGACAATGTGAAAAAGAACACACCGGGCGGAGTTGTGGCGGAACCAGAGGATATAGCTTGGGCTGTTCTTTTCCTTGCTTCACCGGCTGCACGTGCTATAAATGGAGCAACCTTAATTGTGGATGGAGGACATCACTTCGCAAAAGGCTTGAATATGTTATGAGTTTTGATTATCAGTCTCTTGCGCATTATCGTTAAATAAATAAAAAAATAAATAAAACAAAAAATATTTCTGATTACTATGGGGCAGAAAGGGAAAGGAGAGAGAATTGAGGAGAGGTTGAAAAGATGGGAAGAGGAAGTTCTCAAGCCTTCGCTTTCTGTTATGCCGGAGCGTGCGGAGTATTTCAGAACGACGAGCGGAATTGAGATACCAAGGTTCCTGCCTTACTATGAGCCAAAGGGAGAGCGGGATACACATCTGAGCTTCCCGGGTGATTTTCCTTTCACCAGGGGAGTGCAACCGACAATGTACAGAGCGAAGCACTGGACGATGAGGCAGTATTCAGGTTTTGGAACTCCCGAGGAAACGAACGAGAGGTTCAAATTTCTACTTAAAGCTGGGCAAACAGGGCTTTCAATGGCTTTTGACCTGCCGACCCAGATGGGATATGATTCGGACCATGAGGTGGCGTATCCTGAGGTGGGAAAAGTCGGTGTGGCAATAGACACACTTTATGACATGGAAACTGTATTTAAGGATATACCGCTTGGTGAAGTTTCCGTATCTTTCACTATAAATGCTACAGCTCCTATCATACTTGGTTTCTTTTACACTGTTGGGAAAAAACGGGGTGTTCCCCCTGAGAAATTGAGAGGAACAGTTCAGAACGACATACTTAAGGAGTATGCTGCAAGGGGGACATACATTTATCCTCCTGATTTTTCGATGAAGTTGGCAATAGATGTTATTGAGTTTTGTGCGAAGAAGATGGTGTCATTTAATCCCATATCTGTTTCTGGTTATCATATGAGGGAGGCTGGTGCGACTGCGGTTCAGGAGGCTGCTTTTGCGATATGTTCCGCGATTGAATATGTTTCTGGGGCTTTGGAGAGGGGGCTTGATGTAGATGACTTTGCGAGGAGGATAACATTTTTCTTTTCTGTTCACAACAATTTTTTTGAGGAGGTGGCGAAATTCAGGGCTGCACGGCGTGTTTGGGCAAAAGTGATGAAGGAGAGATTCGGGGCAAGAAAAAGTGAATCTATGAAGTTGAAGTTCCATGCACAGACTTCCGGCGTTACACTTGTTGCTCAGGAGCCGGAAAACAATATCGTGCGTGTTGCGTATCAAGCTATGGCGGCTGTTCTCGGCGGAGCGCAGAGCATACACACAAACTCATTTGATGAGGCGCTCGCACTACCAACAGAACAATCAGTCAAAATCGCCCTCAGAACACAGCAGATACTCGCTTATGAAACACAAGTGGCAGATACGGTTGACCCTCTCGGAGGCTCCTACTACATCGAATACCTAACTGATGAGATAGAAAAAAGGATATGGGAATACATAAATAAGGTTGATGAGCTCGGGGGAATGAAACGGGCGGTTGAAGTTGGTTTTATTCAAAGGGAGATAGCAAAAAGTTCATGGGAGTATCAGAAGCTTGTGGAGGAAAAGAAAATTTTGATAGTCGGCGTTAACTCTTTCAGAGATGATGGAGATAGGCAGAAAGTTAAGATATTCAGGTTAGATGAGGAGAAGGTAAGAAAAAAGATAGATGAGCTCATAAAATTTAAGAATGGGAGGGATATGGTGAAGGTTCAAGCTTCTTTAAAAAGATTGGAGGATGCTGCGCGTGATGCGAAAGTAAATCTCATGGAACCTATAATAGAGTGCATAGAAAATCATTGCACACTTGGCGAAATTTCCGGCGTCTTTGAGAAAGTGCACGGGAGATTTAGAGGATTTTCTGTTTTCTGATAACGGAGCGGAGGACCAGGGGAGCGGAGGACTGGGGAGAGTGGACATTTTATTGCAATGGAGCGGAGAGGATACATTTTATTGCAACGGAGCTGAGAGGAGACATTTTCTTGCAATGGGACGAAGGGGATGTATTTTCTTGCAGCGGAGCGAAGGGGGCATTTTCTTGCAATGGAGCTGAGAGGACATTTTCTTGCAATGGAGTGAGGGGGACATTTTATTGCAATGGAGCGAAGGACACATATTCTTGCAAACGAACGTTTATGCGGAAAAGTATTGAAAATAGAAGATGGTTATTGTGAGGTTGAGCTTGAGACGACTGATGAGATGAGAGTTGATGATAAGGGACTTGTTCATGGTGGTTTTACTTTTTCTGTAGCTGACTTATCTGCTATGCTCGCGGTTAATCATCCTTTTGTTGTCCTCGCCAGAGCAGAAGTGAGCTTTCTGAAACCAGTCGTTGTTGGAGATAAGCTTATTTCAAAGGCAAAGGTTGTTGGGTTTGAAGAGGGGGAAGGCGGTAAAGATAAAGAAGGTAAAGATAAAGAAGGTAAAGATAAAAAAGGTAAAAAAAAGTATGTAGTCCATGTTGAGGTGGAGAGGGAGAGAATGAACAGAGGAGAGGGAATAGATAGGGAAGAAAGAATGGATAGGGGAAAGGGAATGGATAAGGGAGAAAGAATGGATAGGGAGGGAAAAAATCAGCAGAACCAGAGGGAAAAAGTTTTTGAAGGTAAATTCATCTGTATTGTGCGGGAAAAACATGTTCTTGACTGAAGGGTGCTAAAATCGTAAGTTGTATATGTGATGGGCGGGCTCAAGGATGGGATCATGGGTGGAATCATGTGCGGTATTACAGATATTATGTGTGGAATCATGTGATGCAGTGGAGCAAAACCGTAAAGAGGGCTTTGAGAAATATAATACGCAAAAATATCAAGAGATTTTTCCTATTTGTTGTCGGAACTATTTTTATTGTTCTTGGTTTTCTCGGTTCTGTGCTTCCGATCCTTCCTGGCATATACTTTTTCATTTTTGGTATAGGTATGTATCTTCGTGCTTTTCCTTTTCTCTTTCATATTCTTAGGATATTGAGGTTTGAGAAAAGTTTGATGAGGCCTCTGCCACGCAAGCTCAAAATTTCTATCATCGTTTCAACTTGGCTTTCTTTCTTACTTCCACCTCTGCTCCTTTTCGCTTTCAAGTATGGTGGTGACCTCCATATTTTTTTATCATCAGTAACTCTCAGAGGATTTCTTTTTTCTCTCGTCTTCCCTCTTTTTATAACTTTTTATGTCGCAACATTGAAAAACTTAGCTGAGATTTTCGGATATAGACCAAATCCTCATCAAAATCCACATCAACACAATAGAAAACAAAAAATTTAGCTATGATATCAAAAGTTTAGCTATGACAACAATTTTGAACCAAAAACAAAAGACAAAAGATAGTAAGCAAAGAGTTAACATAAAAAACACTTTTTTAAAAAAATGTTTAAATTTTATTTTTAATAAATAAAATCTGACAGCGGGGCACGGAAGCATGAGAAGATTTTGTGGCGGTATTACAGATTGAATGCTCAGCAGAACGCTTTCATTCCATAATCCCATAATTTTTAGTTTTTTACTTTTTTATTTTTTGAAGTCTGATATATAATGAAATGGGTTCAGATGCACCAATATCTCCTCATGGCGGTAAGCTCGTAATAAAGGTAAAGAAATTGGGCGTGGATAAGGAGCAGTTAGAGATTGGACGGTTAGTGAGCGGGCAATCAGGGATGGGACAATTAGGAACCGGGCAGTCGGAGACTGGGCAGTTAGAGACTGGACAATTAGGGGCAGGACAGTCAGAGATTGGACGGTCAGAGATAGAGGGTTATGAGGCGGTTTTGAATATCACGAGGCGTGAGTGGTGCGATCTCCAGCTTATCGGTATAGGAGCGCTATCTCCTCTTGAGGGTTTTATGGGGAAGAGAGACTATGAATCCATAGTGAAAGATATGCACCTTGCAAATGGAGTTTTGTGGAGCATACCTATCACACTATCTGTTGATGAAGAAAATTACAAGAGGATAAAGGGTAGGGATGAAGTATATCTTCAATACAATGGAAAGATATGGGGTAAGGTAAAGATTGAGGAGATATATAAGCCGGATAAAGAAATTGAAGCAAAGATGGTATATGGCACTGTTTCGGACGAGCATCCTTCTGTAGCTTATCTGAGGAGTATTGGAGATAGGTATATAGGGGGTGAGGTTGAGGTGTATGAGATTGATGATTTTGGTTTTCCTGATGAATTTTTCACTCCTTCTGAGACACGCGAGGAATTTTCAAAAAGGGGTTGGCATAAGGTCGTAGGATTTCAGACGAGAAATGCGCCTCACAGGGGACATGAGTTCATACAGAAGTGCGCTCTTGAGATATGCGATGGACTTTTCATAAATCCACTTGTTGGCGAGACGAAAAAAGATGATGTCCCAGCAGATGTGATAATAAAAGCCTATAGAGTTCTTGTTGATAAATACTATCGGAAGGAAAATGTATTTTTGGGTGTTTTACCTTCTTCTATGAGATATGGCGGACCGCGGGAAGCAGTTCATCATGCTATAATAAGAAAAAATTATGGATGCACACACTTTATCGTGGGAAGAGACCATGCTGGATACAAAAATTTCTATGGACCCTATGATGCACATAGGATATTTGAGCAAATAGATCAAAATGAGCTTGGGATCACACCTATTTTTTTTGGTAATGCTTTCTGGTGTTCAGTGTGCGAAGGTATGACTTCTGAGAAAACGTGCCCGCATCCTGAAGAATATCACATATCTATCTCCGGAACTTCCGCCCGTGCTATGCTTTCTAAGGGAAAAAAACCACCCCCTGAGTTTATGAGAGAAGAAATTGCCGAAATTCTCATTCAGTATTACCGAAAAGATTAACTCAATTTCAATGGATTTCATTTATGTCAAGGGAGCACGTCAGAACAACCTCAAAAACATAGATGTAAAAATACCAAAAAACAAATTTGTCGTCGTAAGTGGCGTTTCTGGTTCTGGAAAATCTTCACTTGTATTTGACATACTTTTCGCCGAGGGACAGCGAAGGTATGTTCAATGTTTATCTTCATATGCCCGTCAATTTATAGAGCAAATGCCAAAACCGGATGTAGATTCAGTTGAGGGTCTTTCTCCCGCTATAGCGATAGACCAGAGAAGCGCAAGATGGAATCCACGCTCGACTGTCGCAACATCCACAGAGATATATGATTACCTCAGGCTTCTTTTCGCAAGGGTCGGTGAACCTTTCTGTCCATCGTGCAAAATACCTATCTCCGCCATGACCCCACAGAGAATTGCAGATTTCATAATCTCTCTGCCCCAACAAACTCGTGTCTTCATCTACGCACCATATGTCAGAGGTAGAAAGGGAGAGTATAGAAAAGATTTTGAGATATGGAGAAGCAGAGGTTTTTCAAGAGTGCGTGTAGACGGAAAGGTATACGATCTGTTTGAAGGTATCCCATCTCTTGATAAGAATAAAAGACATGACATTGATATACTTGTGGATAGAATAAGAATAAGGCATGGCGATGATGATATAAGAAGGAGAGTGGTATCATCATGCGAGCAGGCGAAAGACATATCAAAGGGACTTGTTCTTGTAGAATGGGAGGAAGAGACAGAGGAGCGGAATAGTAATAAGCGGGATGGTAATAGTAATGATCAAGGTAGTAATAAAAATAAAAAGGGAGAAAAACTTTTCTCAACTGTTTTTGCATGTCCGAAGTGTTCTTTCTCTTACGGGGAAATATCTCCTCGTCTTTTTTCTTTCAACTCTCCATACGGTGCGTGTCCAAAATGTCATGGACTTGGCAAAATTCTCAAAATAGATGAGGAACTTGTAATTGATGCTGAAAAATCAATTGAAGAGGGAGCCATAAGACCTTTTAGGAAGGGAATTCCCGAGTATATACTTGATTGGTTTGAAAAGATATCTGATAAGTTCAAAGTAGATGTTTTTGTTGTAAAGTGGTCTCGTCTTCCGGAGAAGCTGAAAGATGCCATACTACGAGGATTTGATGATTTTGAAGGTGTTTTGAAATACTTGTGGGATAGGTATGAGGAGGGATACTGGTGGGAGGTGGAGAGATACATTTCTTCGTTTGATTGTCCGGAGTGCGGGGGGGCGCGGCTGAAAAAGGAGGCTCTCTCCGTGCTTGTCGGCGGAAAAAATATATACGAGCTCACCCGTATGACCGTCGATCAGCTCCTTCAATTCTTCCAAAATATAAATTTGGAAAAGACTGAAGTAGCAGAAACTATAATAAAGGAAATAGTTTCACGTCTTGAATTTATAAAAGATGTCGGACTTGGGTATCTTGAGCTTTCTCGGGAATCTTCGACTCTCTCAAGCGGTGAGTCTCAACGTCTCAAGCTCGCATCACAGCTCGGCTCCCGTCTCTCTGGCGTCCTTTATGTCCTCGATGAACCAACATGTGGACTTCACCCCCGTGATATTGCTCAGCTGATTAACACTCTTAAAAAGCTAAGAGACCTTGGAAATACCCTCGTTGTTGTTGAACATGACAGGGAAACAATAGAATCTGCCGATTTTCTCATAGACCTTGGAGAAGGTGGAGGCATATATGGTGGTAATGTGGTGTTTTGGGGAACACCGGAAGAAGCCAAGAAAAATGGAAGCTTTTATTCATCAGAGGTATCATCTGAGGGTTCAGGCGGAGGTGTGGGTGGGGGTAGAGAACTATTATCTTTGACAAGTCTATATCTTTCTGGCAAGAGGGATATTCCTCAGCCGGAAGTTAGGCGAAGGTGTGATGGGAGATGGCTTATTCTGCGCGGCGCAAGGGGAAGGAATCTGAAAGGAGTAGACCTGAAAATCCCGGTAGGGCTTCTGACGTGTGTCACTGGAGTATCTGGGTCTGGCAAGTCTACTTTAATTGTCGATACGCTTTATCCCGCTCTCAAGCGAACATTGGAGGGAGACTCAGCGGAAAAACCGCTTGAATACCAAGAGCTCGAAGGTGTTCAGTATATAGATAGGGTCATACTTGTTGACCAGTCTCCAATAGGAAGAACACCTCGCTCAAACCCAGCTACATATACGGGGGTTTTCACTCCGATAAGGGAGCTTTTTGCTTCTCTGCCTGAATCCAGAGCAAGGGGATACACAATCTCTCGGTTCTCTTTCAACGTCCCAGGTGGTAGGTGTGAGGAGTGCAGAGGAGAGGGGTTCATAAAAGTTGAGATGAAACTTCTTCCTGATATGTTCATAACATGTAAAGCTTGTGGTGGCAAGAGGTTCAACAGAGACACACTTGAGATAAGGTATAGGGGTAAGAATATTGCTGATGTTCTTGATATGACAGTTGATGAAGCTCTTTTATTTTTTGAGAACCAGCACTTTATAAGGGATAAGATCAAGGTTCTCAAGGATGTCGGTTTGGGTTATATAAAACTCGGTCAGCCGGCGACAACTTTATCTGGCGGAGAAGCCCAAAGAGTCAGGCTTGCTCGAGAGCTATCAAAAAAACCAACAGGAAAAACTCTATACATACTTGATGAACCAACAACTGGGCTACACCTTGAGGATATAAGGTATCTTGTGGATGTATTGCGACGCCTTGTTGATATGGGCAATACAGTTGTTGTGATAGAGCATAATCTTGATTTTATAAAGGTGGCTGACTATATAATTGACCTTGGACCCGAGGGTGGACAAGATGGTGGTTATATCATAGCGGAAGGAACACCCGAAAAAATCGCCGAAACTGAAGGTTCATATACCGGTGCTTTCTTGAGAAAATACTTGAAAAGATATTCTGATGTTTCAGCTTCTGAGTCCTCAGCTCCGTCTTACCTCTGTCGCGCCTGAACACTATCTTACCCGCTTTGCCCTTGTCACTCTCTCTTCAATTGCTCTCAGGACATTTTCTATATCCTCCTCTTTTGTAAAGAGGATTTCAAACTCTTTTTCTCTTATCACATTTTTCATCACTTCAAGTATTGCTGAGTAAAATTCCTCATCAAGTATTATGTAGCTTTTACAATATATGACTCCTTTTTCCTTATCTATGAATACTTCTTCGGTTATTATTTTGTCTTTCAGTTTCTCAACTACTCCCTTTGACATTTTTTCCATCAGATCTTGGAATTTTCTCTCTTTCTGCTTATCGGTGATTTTCAGCACTTTAACTATTTCTGGTTCTATTTCACCTTTTGTTATTGCCTCCATTTTTGTCTGATTTTCGTTCTCACACTTTATTTGTCCGAGTGCTGTTGATGGATATATGCTCGCAACTGAAACTGCATATCCTTTTTTCTCTTTTTCATGTTTTATGTATATGTTATCGCTCGCCCACGTCGGTGCAGAACGTTTACAGTAAAACATATGTGGTGCCACTATGGTAAGCACAAAAAAAAGCAAAATTTTTTCAGATAATTTTTTTGATACTTTAGATGATTGATTTTGGGAATTTGATAATATACTTACTACATCATTACATAGAATTTTCATATATATTTATAAAATTTTCGGATTATCTCTGTTTTTTTATTTTTTTATGATGTTAAAATGAGAGTGAAAACGAAGATATGAGATTACATTAATTAATTTTTGATTTCAGATTTTTATTTTTGTGTGAGATTGTTATGTTTGTGAGATTGTTATCCCATTTTGGGTGATTTCAAATTTATGCCTTTTGAGGGAGTGAGAGGTGCCTCTCATTTTCCATATAACAAGGGATCTTATCAGTTCTCCGTCTTTTTCGTCAAGGTCAAGCCTTATTATACCATCAGCTCCTTGTTCTACACCAGGGTCTCCGAAGCCTTTCTCTCCCGGGCTCGTTTCACTTATGAAAATCGCAGTACAGCCAAGTCCCACTATTACCCTTTTCAATTGAAGTATTACTGACCTTGCAGATATGGGTTCGTTTATATACAAGGTGGTCACGGGATCTATAACAACCCTCTTTGCAGACGTATTCTTTATCGCAATTCTGAGAACATCTGTTACCTCATTTATATCTCCTATGTCCTGGATTATATATTTTTCATTTGTTCTGCTGAGTCTTGCTGAAAAGTCATCTATTATAGCAAGCTTGCCTTTTTTCTCATAATCCTTCGCATTCCATCCAAAAATTTCCATATTTGTTCTGACCTGTATTGGGTGTTCTCCAAGGGCGACATATACACCACCTTCATTGTTTGAAAGACCCTCCCAGATGAATTGCTGGGCGAAGATCGTTTTCCCTGTTCCGGGACCTCCGCTCAGAAGGACTAAGCTTCTCTCAGGTATCCCCCCATCAAGAAGTTGATCGAGACCGGGTATACCGGACTTGACCCTTTTATCATGATATGTCATGTTTATGCACGACTTCCTTTACTTTTTCTCCTATCTCTGATGGACTTTTCACTATGATAGCTCCTGCCTCAAGGAGTGCATTGACTTTGTCTTCCCATCTTCCCGAACCACCCATAATTATTGCTCCCGCATGCCCCATTCTTTTGCCTTCCGGTGCTGTCCTACCCGCTATGAATGCAACAACAGGTTTGCTCATTCTTTTTATAAATTGAGCGGACTCCTCCTCTGCTTTTCCCCCTATCTCCCCTATAAGTACTACAATTTTGGTCTCAGGGTCATTTTCAAACATCTCAAGCACCTCAACGAAACTCGTTCCAACTACTGGATCACCGCCTATCCCCACGCATGTAGATTGACCAAATCCAAGTTGTGTTATCTGCCACACAGCCTCATATGTCAGCGTCCCGCTCCTTGAAACCACACCTACAAAGCCCCTCCTGAAGATGTATCCGGGCATTATACCTATTCTGCACTCCCCCGGTGTGACAATACCGGGACAGTTTGGACCAATTATCCTTGCGCCCTTCTTTGACGCATATTCTTTTACCTTTATAAAATCAAGTGTTGGTATCCCCTCTGTTATAACGACGATGAGAGGTATTCCCGCATCCACTGCCTCAATTATTGAGTCTGGCGCAAACTTAGCGGGAACAAATATGCAGGATGCATCTATCTTCCCGAATTCTTTAACCACATCTTCGCATGAGTTGAAAACAGGTATACCATCTATGCTCTGACCAGCCTTGCCAGGGGTCACACCTGCAACGACGCGTGTCCCATACTCCTTAGATAACCTCGCATGGAAGGAGCCATTCTTTCCGGTTATCCCCTGTATGATCACTTTTGTATCTTTTCCAACAAGTATAGCCATAAAACCTCTCTCCTCTCCTTTCCTTCCCTTATTCCCACCTCTCCCTTCCCTTATCCTTCACTTATTCTCTCCTTATCCTCCCCTTTCCTTTTTATTTAATTTCTCCTTTTTTTGTTTTTTATTTTTATTTTTTAACTTCCAATTTTTGTTCTTGTATGCTTTCTTTTACTTCATATTCTTTAGCTTCTTCATCCTTTTTTTCTTTAGTTTCTTCTTCTTTTTTCTTTTTCTTTCTACCTCTTTTTGGTTTTTGTTCCATTTCTTTTGCTTTCTCAACTGCTATTTGAGCTCCTTCTCTCATTGTCTTTGCTATGATTATATTAAGCCCAGATTCATCTAAGATTTTTCTTCCAAGCTCAACATTTGTTCCTTCGAGTCTTGCGACTATCGGAACTTTTATTTTCATCTCTTTTGCTGCTTGAACAAGAGCCTGGGCGACAGTATCGCATCTCATTATGCCTCCGAATATGTTTACGAATATAGTTTTGACCATTTTGTCCGAAAGTAGTATTGAGAACGCAGATTTGACCTGTTCCAGTGATGCTCCTCCGCCCACATCGAGGAAGTTTGCCGGTCTGCCACCTGCAAGTAGAATTTCATCCATTGTTGCCATCGCAAGTCCTGCCCCATTAACGAGACAACCTATGTTCCCATCAAGACCAACATATGATATACCTAATTCTTTCGCTTTAGCCTCCCTTGGGTCATCTTCAAGTGGATCATAAAGTTTCGCTATTTCGGCATGCCTGAAAAGGGCATTATCATCAAAATTTATCTTTGCGTCAAGTGCAATAACTTTACCATCCTCTGTTTCTGCAAGCGGGTTTATCTCACACAGAGAACAGTCAAGTTCCAAAAACATCTTGACGAGTTTTTTCGATATATCCTCAACTTGGGGTAATCCCAGAAAATTGGCTATCTTTCTTGCCTTGTAGTCTGCAAGCCCAAAAAATACGTCTGCGTGCTCCGTTATTATGCTTTCTGGTTTCTCCCTTGCTATCTCCTCTATATCAATCCCACCTTCTCTGCTTGCTATGACCGCTATCTTCCCACTTGACCTGTCAAGCACAACACCGAGATAATACTCTTTCTTTATTTTTTCCCCCTTTTCTACAAGAACTTTCCTTACACGTTTTCCATCTGGTCCGGTCTGATGCGTCACAAGTAGCTTTTTTATGATTGCCTTTGCGCTATCGAAAACCTCCTGATATGAGTGGGCTATCTTTATACCTCCTGCTTTTCCTCTACCTCCTGCGTGTATCTGAGCCTTCACCACAAAAAGGTCTCCACCTATGCGCATAGCTATCTTTTTGGCTTTATCAGGACTTCTCGTTACATCTCCTTCTGGGACCGGTATATTATATCTTTTGAGTATCTGCTTTGCCTGATATTCATGTATATTCATAAACGTTAAAGTAAAGATATGTAAAAAAGTTTCATTTTTTTGAATATTTTTCCTTATTCGTTTTTATTCAGTCCGATGTAGACGAGTTTTTTGTCATGGCGCTTTACTATTCCTGCTTCTTCAAGTTCCTCAACTATTCTTGCAGCTCTGTTGAAACCTATCCCAAGCTTCCGTTGAAGGAGAGAGATTGAGATTTGTCCATAGCTCTTTGCTATCTCTATTGCCTCGCGAAATTTTGGGTCTTTATCACCAAAGAGCTCTGGTGAAAGGAGCTGAACATCTTCGTCTTGTGTTACTATCTCTATGTATTGTGGCTCTCCCTGCTCTTTGAGATGCTCTACCACCCGCATTATCTCTTCATCGGATATATAGCATGCATGTCCTCTTTGTGGAGTGACCCCGGGCATTGAAAAGAGAAAATCTCCTTGACCGAGCAAAGTTTCCGCTCCGTTTGTATCAATTATCACTCGTGAATTTATCTTATCAGATACACGCAAGGCTATCCTTGCTGGTAGGTTTGATTTTATTATACCTGTCACCACATCTGCTGATGGTCTTTGAGTTGTCAGAATAAGATGTATTCCTGCCGCACGTGCCATCTGAGAGAGACGCATAACATATTCCTCAACTTTTTTCGCAGAGCTTATCATAAGATCTGCAAACTCGTCTATCACTACTATTATGCGTGGCATAACCTCTCCTGTCCTTTTTATAAAATCATCAAGGTTTTTACTCCTTGATTTCTTCATCACCTGATACCTCCTGAGCATCTCATCCACAGCCCACCTCAAAACATCTATTGCGCCACGTGAGCTTGTTACTACATCTGTCACAAGGTTGGGAATACCACTGTAGAGGGAAAACTCTAACATCTTTGGGTCAACAAGTATAAACTTGAGTTTCTCAGGCTCAAACCTCATAAGTAGGCTCACAATTATTGTGTTCAGAAGAACACTCTTACCTGACCCTGTGGTTCCAGCGACAAGAAGGTGTGGGAGTTTATGTAGGTCTATAACGAATGGTCTCCCATATATATCTTTGCCTATGGTCAGTGGTATTTTCATCTTCTTTGCCTCGGGAGCGAAGAAAACCTCTTTCAGCCGAACTATACTTCTCTTTTTTCTTGGAACTTCAAAACCGACAGCACCACTTGTTGGAACAGGAGCTATCACCCTTATGCCAGAAAGCCTCATCGCTATGGCAATATCATCCGCAAGCTGACCAATCCTCGTCGCCCTTATACCAGATGCTGGTATAAATTCAAAAAAGTTCACAACAGGCCCTGATGTCATGGAAATTATCTTCCCCCTTATGCCAAAAGAGTTGAGAGCAAAAAGAAGTTCCTTTGCGGTATTCTGAAGAATATCCGGTGGGTCATAATCCACCTCATCGGGCTCGTCAAGGATATCCGGAGAAGGAAGCTCAAACTTGTGATTCTCCTTCTTCTTTCCTGCTTTCCATCTCTCTGCTTTCCGTCTCTCTGCTCCCTCTCTCTCTGCATCTCTTTTTTCTGCTTTCCCGTTCCCCTCTTCTCCTGTGTTCGTATTTGATCTGAACATATGTTTTTTCATCTACTTCTTGGGAGATCTGAGTTCTAAGCTTCATTATTTGGGTTGTGTGTGTAGTTTCATCCATTTTCATTTTAATTGCATGTGGCTGTTTATATCTGTTGTTATTTTCCCTCTCTTCTGTTTCTCTCATGTCAAATATTTCTCTCTTATCTATTCCATCACCAGTATATCCTCCGAGCAACATCTCCGTATTTTCTGTTTCTCCTTTTTCCAACATATCCTCTTTTTCGCCTCTAACCATTTCTCTTCCTTCTCCTTCTTCTTGCTTTCCTCTTTCTTTCAGTTTTTTTATGGGTGATATTATTATGTCGGATAAACCTATGATTGCAGATATAAATGTTATGGTTCCAAGGAAGGTAATAGACAGACTGTCCTGAAGTTTCATCAAGGATAGTATTTCTCTTATTTTTATTCCCAATATTCCTCCCAGCTCGGGAGATATTGATGAGTTCATTCCTGCAAAACCTGCGGTGGTAAGAGCGGTTAAAATTGTGTATTTTATTTTTCCCTTACCCATCAGAAACATTATGTTTATCAGAATAGTTCCTATCGCAAGTGGTATTACACCATAACCTGCTGAAAGAAAAAATGTGCCATATATTTGAGCTATGGGCTCTTGCATTTTCCCAATGGAGTAGGGCGATGACGGCGCATTGGGCAGAAATGAGACGAAAATTAACATGATTGATATGAATATGTTCAGTATACCGAGCGTTGTCGTAAATGTTCTTTTCGTAAATGTTCTTTTTCCTCTCATCAATTCAATTTTACAAAATACCTAATTGGTCTCTAATTGAATTCATTTATCTTAAGATTTTCGTCGTCTTGATGTGGAAAGAACTGGGGGAAAATTTCTGTTTCTCTCCTTCAGCGAAATCCATGTTGCTCACTTCAGTAAAATCAATGTTTACAAAAACTACATCTACCATTTTTCGGAGCTTTCTTCAACACAGAAAAAGGCAAAAAAAGAAGATGGGAAAATTTTATCTCTCAAATATCTTAATTCTCAAATGATTTAGCAGTGGTGTGATGCTAAATGTGGAGATGTATATAATAAGACGGAAGGCCATTCGCGCAAAATTGGCTTAGGCGAGCTTCTTTAGCCTCGGAGATGTATATAATAAGACGTAATGCCATGAAATTGCACTTTTTTTCTTTTTATGTTTTTATGATTAAAATTGCATTTAATTATTTGTGGGTCAGTAGCTCAGCAGGTAGAGCATGGGACTCTTAATCCCAGGGTCGCGGGTTCGACTCCCGCCTGACCCACTGCGACAATATGGAGGGCGAGCCTTTCAGGCTCCTTGCAAAATCTCTCCTCATGATAGGTATTTTTTTCATATCAATTTCGCTCCTCCTTTTCCTCCTCCAGTCCGGAATTGACCTGAAAATCAGAAAATTGCCCGGAGATATACTTGTAAAAAAAGATAACTTTACTTTCTTCTTCCCTATAACTACATCGATCATAATATCTATAGTTCTTACTGTTCTTCTCAACTTGCTATCAAGATTGTTCAGAAGTTGAACTCATAGAGTTATGCACACAACACGTGTCGCATACATATTGTCAGACGTTTCTGGGAAGGATGTATAGGATATAGAGCATGGAACGTGGAACATAGAACATAGGACATAGGACATAGTTTCCCAGCATAGTTTTCCTCATCAATTTTGGTGCTAAAATATAAAAGTTTGAATACAAAACTATCTATTGCTTTATGGAGGACATAGTCGAAGGTTTTTTGGTAGGGGATAAACTCGCTCTTTCTCGTGCTATAAGCTTTGTTGAAAGACATCCTGAGAGGGCTCATGAGCTCATCTCGATTCTTTCTCGCAAGACGGGAAGAAGTCTGATCAACCCGGCGGTCCACATAATAGGAATAACCGGGCCACCGGGAATAGGAAAGAGCACCATTATATCACAGATCATCAGCAGATTTGACTGCGGGGTTCTTCTCTGTGATCCTTCGTCTGTGAGGGTTCAGGGTGGAGCAATACTTGGTGATAGAATAAGGATGCAAGGTGTTCAGAAAAACGATGTCTTCATAAGAAGTGTGGGGACACGAGGCGAGCTTGGCGGAATATCATTGAACACGAGCGATATTGTCAATATATACACGCTTTTCGGTATGCAAAATATCATTATTGAGACCGCTGGAACCGGGCAGACCGAGACAGAAATATATAAAGTTGCTGATACTGTTGTGCTTGTCGTCTCACCTGAAAGCGGCGATGAAATACAATTTATGAAAAGTGGTATACTTGAGATAGCGGATATCATAGTTCTAAACAAAGCGGATAGACCTTCTGCGGATAAGCTTTACAATGAAATAAGAACAGCTATAGATACTGCTTATATGGTTTCAATGAGTATCATAGATGAAAAAAGACAAGATGCATGGAAGCCTCCGGTTATAAAAACTGTTGCAAAAAACGGTGAGGGTATAGATGAGCTTATATCATCTATAAAAAAGCATAAAAGCTATCTCGATGAAACTGGGAAACTTATCCAGAAGAGAAGGATGAGAGTTGAGAGGGATCTTCTTAGTTTTCTTTACCGTGAAATTTTGCGGATCATAAAGGATACGCCTGTTTACAAGAGGGAGCTTGATAGAATACTTGGTGGAGAAAGTGACCCATATACTTCTGTGAGGAATATATCAGATATGATAAGAAAGGCTTTTGAAACCGATAATTCTTTTGATAGATGAAAGGACTAATACATAATCGATTTATAAGAAGAATTTTTTCTGCTCTTTTTTCTGGTGCAAAAAATCAGGTTTTATGGAACTTGATAACGCCGATTTTAAAATTTGTAAAAATGAAAAGTGGAGATTGTATATTCTGTGGTATAGTTGAGGGCAAGATTGCTTCAAAGAAGGTTTATGAGGACGATGAGGTTCTTGCATTTCATGATATAAACCCTCAGGCACCTGTTCATATTCTTGTTATACCTAAAAAGCATATATCTACGCTCAGAGATATTTCTGAGGATGATAAAGATTTGATTTTCAAGCTGTTAAGTGTTTGCAATAAGATATCCGATGATCAAGGTATAGGTGAGAGAGGATACAGGATTGTAATTAACACTAATCCGCATGGTGGGCAGACTGTCTATCACCTTCACTTACATGTTATCGGTGGTAGGCAGATGAGGTGGCCACCTGGTTAAGCCCTTCCTTCACTATCCGCCTTTTTCCCCATCATTAATCTTCAGAATTCATCTGATACAAAATGTTCCCTTAACGCTAACTTGAACCAATAAAATTTACCACTGCAACTTGAGCATATCTCTTATTGTCTATTCAGCCCTCACCTCAATTTGGTTGAAACGCCCGAATGAAACAGGAGCATATCTCTTCCGGTCTATTCAGCCCCCATAATAAAGTAATATTTACCAATCTTAATTTTTAGGTATTACACTTGTAGATTGAAGGACAGAGTTATAGAAGAGCATCTACTTGGTCTCTTATTAGTTGGTAAAGTCGTCGATGTGAGATAGGGTAAAAATCCCCGGGGATCGACGACTAATTTTATCTTATTTTTTTTGCAAATTAGGAAATTTTATTTTAAAATATTATATTATAGACTTTGAACGAGCGGGTGGCTTTTTAAGCCACTTTGCTAAAAAAATATAGAGTTTAACGGGTTTTTAGCCTACCTATAAGGAATTGAAACTTTTCCATGATTTTTCACCTCCTTTTTATTTTTTGCGTTTTTAGCCTACCTATAAGGAATTGAAACAGACTGGCATTTCAGAAGGTTTGGGTTGGGTTGGAAGTTTTTAGCCTACCTATAAGGAATTGAAACCTAATATCAAAAAACTTTCCTCTGACTATATGATGTGTTTTTAGCCTACCTATAAGGAATTGAAACTCTATTAGTTCCAAGTAATTTCTTACCTCTTCTTTTGTTTTTAGCCTACCTATAAGGAATTGAAACTTTCCTTTTTGTTTCTACCTGTTCCATATGCTTCTAGTTTTTAGCCTACCTATAAGGAATTGAAACAAGGTTCACTTCCATATGGTTGATATTGAACTTTGTTTTTAGCTTACCTATAAGGAATTGAAACCTCTTTCCTGCAAAAGAGGTAAAGTTGCTCTTTCCAGTTTTTAGCTTACCTATAAGGAATTGAAACAAAGCAATTGCCATCTATCGCTGAAAATTTCCGTGACCGTTTTTAGTCTACCTATAAGGAACTGAAACGGGAATTGAAACAAACGAACCTAAGGTGAAACCTTGATTGTCTGTCCGTCTCTAACGGTGGAAATATCAATTCCTGTTCTTTTCCTTATTTGCTCTATTTCCTTTAAAACTTCTTTGAGAAATAACGGTTTTATATGATATACAAGTATTTTTACATCCCTTTTTAGTTTTGATTTTATTTCATCTTCAAGTGCTCGTGTTGTCAGATGTTTTGACTCCCTTGCGAGTTTTTCCATTCTTGATGGATATGAAACATCAATGAAAACAGCGCAAACATCCTTGTCGTTGTTCACTATATCCCAAACACTATCCTGCTTCCATGTGTCCCCTGTGAAAACAACTGATTTCTTCCCCTTCCTTATATTATATCCTAACGTTGGAACTAAGTGATTTGATTCAAATGGAGTTATTATATAATCATCTATTGAGAATTCTTTTCCCGGTCTTACCTCCATATACTGTAATGAAGGTTTTTTACCGTTGAGCATTTTTATGTGTGAGAAATCTGGCCATACCTCTGAGTTCATGACATGTTCTTTGATGGCTTTGATCGTTGTATCCTGACACCATAGGTAAAGTGGTTCGTGTCTTATCGGAAATGATTCTGCTATCAGGAACGGTATATCCGCTATATGGTCAAGATGATGATGTGTGAGAATTATATGATTGAGATGAAAGACGCTTTTTCCTAATGATATAAGGTTACCAGCATCGATGGATATTTTCCTATCTATTACAAATGTGCTCATTCCCATACCTTTCATCTTTGAACCGAAAGCGCCTACTACTTTCACATTCATTGAGCATATTTTAGTCATATTTAATCTATTTTTCCGAAAAGATAATACTAAGTTTGTTCCATTTCATTTTGAACCTTTCCCCATTTTAGGTCTTTTGTTTGTTTATCTGTTTTATTTATTTTATTTACTAACTTTATTATCTTTCATTTGTCTCTTTCTGTTTTGTTTGTTTTGATATGCCAAAGAGGAAAGACGTAAAAAAGATCCTTGTTATAGGTTCAGGTCCTATAATTATAGGTCAGGCGTGTGAATTTGATTATTCGGGAACTCAAGCGCTTAAGGCTTTGAGAAGAGAGGGATACTATGTTATTGTGGTCAATTCAAATCCAGCAACAATAATGACTGATCCTGATTTTGCAGATAGAACATATGTTGAACCTCTTACACCGGATTTTATAGAGAAAATAATAAAAAAAGAGAGACCAGACGCACTTTTATCAACTTTGGGTGGGCAAACTGCATTAAACCTTGCTGTTGAGCTCAAAGAGTCTGGGATACTTGATAGGTATTCTGTTGAACTCATAGGAGCGAAATATGAATCTATAAAGAAGGCAGAGGATAGAGAGGAGTTCAAAAGAGCTATGCTGAATATAGGACTTGAGATTCCTCGCTCTTTTTATGTCAAATCAGAAGAAGAAATTGATGAGGCTTTGCGTTATGTTGGAGTGCCAGCAGTAATACGCCCCTCTTTCACTCTTGGCGGAACAGGTGGAAGTATAGCATGGACCAAAGATGAATTCAGTGGGAAAGTTTTGTTTGCTCTGAGAATGAGTCCAAAACACTCAGCGATAGTCGAGGAATATCTCATCGGCTGGAAGGAGTATGAGCTTGAGGTCATGCGTGACAAGAACGATAATTTCTCTGTTGTCTGTTCCATAGAAAATTTTGACCCTATGGGGGTTCATACGGGTGATTCGATAACGGTTGCTCCCGCTCAGACGCTTACAGATAAAGAGTTTCAAGCCATGCGAGACGCTGCAAAAAAAATAATGATTGAAATAGGTGTAGATACGGGGGGATCAAACATACAGTTCGCAGTTGACCCCAAAACCGGTAGAATGTTGGTAATAGAGATGAACCCACGTGTTTCAAGGAGTTCCGCGCTCGCCTCAAAAGCAACTGGTTTCCCCATAGCAAAAATAGCCTCTCTCCTCGCAGTAGGATATACCCTCGATGAGATACCAAACTTCATAACTCAAAAAACCCCAGCGTCATTTGAGCCATCAATAGATTACGTGGTTGTCAAAATCCCGAGATTTGATTTTGAAAAATTCCCGGAAGTCGACCCTTACCTTGGAACACAGATGAAGTCAATAGGTGAGGTTATGGCAATAGGTAGGAATTTTAGAGAAGCTTTTATGAAAGCTATATCCTCGCTTGAGAAAAAACCCAATTTCCCTATCCGACTTCAAACAGATGATTTGGAAAAGTATCTCAGACCTCATCCCATGAGGATATTTGCAATATTTGAATTCATAAGAAGGGGAGTAGATGTAAAATCTATATCTGAGAAAACCGGAATAGACCCCTGGTTTCTGAACCAGATTGCAAAAATCGTTGAGATAGAAAGAAGAATCTCTCAGTATCGCGATGTGAAAGATATTCCGGATGAACTCTTTTTTGTTGCAAAATCTTCCGGCTTTTCCGATAGCTTCATAGCTTATTTGCTCCGTTGTCCTGAAGAAGATGTAAGGGAGGAAAGGCGGAAGAGAAAAATTTTACCTTCATTCAAGTGTGTTGATACATGTGCGGGTGAATTCCCAGCATATACACCTTATTATTATTCATCTTATGATTATGAAAGTGAATCTTCTCCTGTCAGACGAAAGAAAGCTGTGGTTATCGGAGCTGGTCCTAACAGGATAGGGCAGGGTATAGAATTCGATTATTCTGCTGTTCATGCAATTTTCACCTTACGTGAACTTGGTTATTATTCGATAATGATAAACTCAAATCCTGAGACTGTCTCAACAGATTATGATACATCCGACAAACTTTATTTTGAGCCCATCACTGAGGAGCATGTTCTTGAAGTTCTACACCACGAGAAGCCTGATCTTGTTTTTGTAAGTTTTGGAGGTCAAACTCCACTTAATATGTCAAAAAAGATTTACCAAGAAGGTTTCGAGGTCGCAGGCACTCCGCCTGAGGCAATAGATATAGCTGAGAACAGAGGGAAGTTCAGAGAACTCCTTGATACGCTCGGTATAAAGCAACCTCCATCTGACATAGCTTTTTCAGTTGAAGAAGCCATATTCAAAGCCAATAAGATAGGATATCCGGTTCTTATAAGACCTTCCTATGTTCTTGGCGGAAGAGCTATGGCTATAATAAATTCAGATGAAGAGCTTAAAAGATATATGAGAGAAGCGGTTGAAATTTCACCCGAACAGCCTGTTCTCATAGATAAGTTCATGGAAGGAGCTATTGAGGTTGATGTTGACCTTGTTTGCGACGGTAAGGATGTCCTTTTTGGCGGGATTCTGAGACACGTTGAACCCGCAGGAATTCACTCTGGTGATTCTGCGAACATAGTGCCCCCAGTTGATTTTTCCCGTAAACTAAAGGGAGATATAGTTGACATAACATATACTATTTCAAGATGGCTTGGCGTCATAGGCCTGATAAACTTCCAGCTCGTCATATCCGATGGAGATGTTTACGTTATTGAGGCTAATCCTCGTGCGTCCCGAACTGTTCCTTTTCTCTCCAAGGCTATGGGTGTACCTCTTGCTAAAATTGCAACGCGCGTGATGTGCGGTCAAACCCTAAGCGAGTTAGGGGTGCGTGGTTATATAGAAAGTAAGTTCTTCGCAGTCAAAGAAGTTGTTCTTCCGTTTTTGAAACTCAGGCACGACCCTGTTCTGGGACCAGAGATGCGTTCCACAGGTGAGGTTATGGGTATTGACTTTTATCCCGAATTAGCTTTCTTCAAAGCTCAACTTGCTGTTGGAAACCCTATCCCGCTTTCCGGTTCAGTGCTTCTGACCGTGAGGGATAAGGATAAAGAAAAAGCATCTTCCTTAGCCTCTGAACTTGAAAAGCTCGGTTTTTCGATATACGCCACTGAGGGAACATATAGATATTTGAGGGAAAAAGGTATATCTTGTAATTTTGTGTCAAAGCGAGGGGAGGGTAGGCCAGATATAGTTGACCTCGTAAGCGGTGGAAGAGTTGATATGCTCATCAACACATTTGATTATGACAGGCGCGCCATAGAGGATTCAGCTTACATAAGAAGAGCTGCGCTTTTCTCGGGTATATCTTACTTCACTACAATAGAATCTGCCAGTTTCGCCGTCCAAGCAATAAAGTTCATAAAAAAATGGGGAGATATCGGAAAAATAGATGTATATGCTTTGCAGGACCTTTACTCAATTGAAAAATTATATGATGCAATATAAAATTTTGTTTGTAGTTTTAAAGAACCTTCAGAATTTCATTTCTCTGTCACGTCTTTCCATTTCTCTTTTTATTATCTCTTTTTTCTTATTCCAGATTTTCTTTTTCTTGACAACTCCTATCTCTACCTTCACGAGTTTGTTATCTTTTATGAGTATGGCAAGCGGTATAACTTTATATCCTCTTCGCGTTGTCAGCCCATATATTCTTTCTATCTCTCTTTTTTTCAGGAGTAGCGCCCTTGACCTTCTTGGATCGGTATTATAAGGTGAGTTCTGATAGTGAGCCACATACATATTTATGAGAAATGGTGAATGTTTTTGAAATGTCACAATAGCATCATCTATTGAGATTTTCCCCTGCCTTATCGATTTCACCTCGCTACCAGTAAGAGAAATCCCCGCAATATACCTTTCCTCAATATCATACTCATGTATATCTCGTCTTTTGCATATAACCTTGAATGTCATCCAATTCTTTCAAATTTTTTCAAATTTTCACACCTTCCTGAGCTTTACACATTACTGAGCTTCACAACTTCCCGAGTTTCACAACTTCTTGTTCTTGAGTTTCACACATTCCTGAGCTTCTCAACTTCTTGAGTTTCATACCTTCCCAAGCTTTTTTATTCTCTCCTCAGGGCTTATTATGTCAATTATCCTGACCCCAAATCTGTCTCCCATGAGTATTACCTCTCCCCTTGCTATGTGCCTCCCGTTGACAAGTATCTCAACTGGTTCGCTCTCAGACTTGTCAAGTTCTATTGTTGAGCCCTGTGTTATTTGAAGAAGGTCGCCAAGAAGCAATTTCGTCCTCCCTATCTCAACAGATACTTCAAGTGGAATGTCAAGGAGATTTTTCAGAGCAGGGGGTATTACTTCCCTCTCTATTTCTCTCTCTTTTACCTCTTCTATTCCTGTGGGTGCATATTCACTTGTTACCTCCTCTATTGCCTTGGAAAGAGCTTCTTTCATCTCATTGCTCAACCCTTCTAACGTTTCAGCTGAGCCTTTACTTTTTCCCTCCATAACAAATATTTTAAAAACTTAAATCTTTTAGGGGTTAATCTGATGCAAATTTCATAAATTTCAGGGAAAGTCCAAATACTCTTTTGCAAATAAAATTATAGTTTTATGTCGTGTTGCGCAAGGTGTGGAAAAGGTTCAATGCTTGAAATATCTTTTGGTGGGAGAAAGTGGGATTGGTGCGGTAGTTGCAGATCATTTAACGTCCTTGATAAGGGATTTATAGCACTGATCGACTTTGTGGGTGGTGATAAGATGGTTGTCAGAGCGGCGCGAATATCATATGGGAAGGAACTCAAGGGGCCAGACCAAGATAAGAAACTCATCTCATACATGATGAGACACAAGCACGGAACTCCTTTTGAACATTCGCTCTTTATCTTTCATGTTAAGGCTCCAATTTTTGTAGCGAGGCAGTGGTTCAGACACAGAATAGGCTCATTCAACGAAATATCGGGGAGGTATGTTGATTATAAAGATGAGTTTTACATACCTTCAAAGCTCCGAGTCCCGGACCCTGAGAACAAACAGGGGAGTTTGGAGGGAGATATACAAAATGAGAGAGAGCTTATAGAAGAGTATGTGGAAATTATAAAAAAAAGCTATGAGGTTTACACAAAACTTTTGAAAAGCGGGGTTGCAAGAGAGATAGCAAGATGTGTCCTTCCTCTTTCTCTCTATACACAGTTTTACTGGAGTGTGAATCCGCGCTCTCTTATGAACTTCATAAACCTCAGAGTATCTCATGATGCACAGTGGGAAATAAGACAGTATGCAGAAAGAGTAACCTTCTTCTTTAAAGATATGATGCCGTGGACATTTTCTGCCTTTGTAAAATATGGTTTTGAGGGTAAAAGCGATTTTATTGAAGAGGTTGCAAAAAACATTTCTTGAGGAGCTTGCAAAAACATCTTTTGTCGTAAAAATTTTGTCGTAAAAACATGTCTCCCAGGGAACCTTTCTTACAATTACCTAACTCAATTAGCAGACTCAATCGCCAGCTTTGCCTCTCTTATTATCTCACCACACCTTCTTATTATGTCCCCCTCAAATATAAAAGATATTACTGCCACAGCTCTTATCCCACTCCTCACTATATCCTTTATATTTTCAGAGTTTATCCCACCTATTGCTACTATTGGGAATTTAGATTTAGCTATCTCATGTGCTCTTTTCAGTGACACTAATCCCGTAGGTGGATATTGGTTTGCTTTTTTCGTTGCAGTTGGAAAAATCGGACCAAAGCTTATATATGAAATAAATCCGAATCTTTCCACTGCTTCTTTCACCTGCTTTATGTTGTGTGTTGAAAATCCTATGAACCTATCGAATAATTTCTTAGCCTTGTCAGGTGGTATATCCTCCTGTCCTATATGTAGTCCGTCTGCTCCTACTAATGATGCTATATCTACTCTGTCGTTGATAAAAAACAACATTTTGTTTCTCTCGCATTCTTCGCGTGCTATCTCTGCTTGCTTGAGCTGAATACCAGCATCTAATTTCTTCGCTCTGTACTGGAATACTTTTGCTCCACCTTCCGCGCACATCTTCACAATGTCTTTCAACCTTTCAATATCTCTCTTGCTCACACCCGAGGGGAGATAAACATCGTCCGTAAGCACATAGAGCAGAAAACCTTCCTCTTTTATTATTTCTTTTATCCCTCTCTTCATCCTTCGGTTTCACATCATATATATGGTTTATATGGTTCCCACAAAATTCTTTTCACGTATTTACATATCACATTATTTAATCCGAAAATTTTTTACAAAAGGATTGCTTGATAGTTGTTCATCTCCTATATCGTAGGCCTCACCTTTTCCGACACACCGCTTCATTATATCATAAACATGCTCTGCAAAGGATTAAATCTAACGAAAAATATCAAAGGAAAGAGAAAAGAAAAAAGCTGATGTGAAAAAAAGAGTAAGTAAAGAAAATAGAAATACTGCATAGGCTTGAGTTTACGCCAATTTTATGCAATGGATTGTAAGAGAAGAAACAAATCTTGCGAAAACAGAATATCCTGAGTATTATGGAATATACTTAGAATATACTTATTAATTAAAGTTGCTTTATGAAACAAAATGTTTCAAAAATTAACATTTTGTTTATTTTTGTATTATATTATTTTTATAGACACCTACTTCAATTTTATTCTTCTTTCCCGCTTTCACGGGGTTTTACCTGAAGACGAGGTTTCTGATGGGGTTGGAGAAAACTCGATACAGGAATATAAGACGGGTGGTGGAGACGGGAGGTCAAATAGACGAGGATATAAGGGGCGTATGTTTATATTGGATATGGATATAGGATGGGGATATCAGATAGGGATATTGGATATGAATATCGGATGGGGTTATCGGATAGAGTTATGGAACAAGAAAAGGGGTAAAAAGTTACGGGGAAGAGGGGAACAAGGGGAAATGGCGTGTCTTGAGCTTTTAAAAGGAACGAGGTGTTTTAGATAAATGGAGGATAAAGGAAAGGGGGTTTACTGCTATGTGGAGGTTTAGGCTCATAGTGCGTTATGTTTTTTGCTTCTTCACAGTGCCGGGGTTTGTGTTTCTTGCTCTTATTATTGGATTAATCATCCCATTTTCTCTCTCATGGTTTGCCAGCCTCTTTCTCTGGATGTCCGATGGTTCATCTTATTATCTCCTATCCCCAGTGTTGACATTATCAGCCTGGTTGAGGGGGCTCATACTCTCCGGTCCTTTTTATCTTGTTGCTATCAAGGTTTGGATGTTTGGTATACTTGTCATCGTTATGTTTATTCTCCTTTTAGACCTTTTATTCCCTTCTTTTTTCAACTCAAAAATACTTGAGATGATGT
>FWWL01003114.1_pt1 | contig 31026 bp, 32 predicted proteins | sample 2228331 | NCBI WGS metagenome assembly FWWL01 (sample SAMEA103939775, study PRJEB20133) | metagenome
ATCCACTATCAAGAGGATGAGCGCTTTTTCACGCACGTTGCAAACGTCCAGCACCTTTTGCACCTGCTCGGCGGTGAGGAACGGCAGGCGCTTCTGACGCACTTTGGGCATGTCAAAGGTGACGGGTTGAGGCAAATAGCCTTCCTTGTGCCAGAAGCGCAACAAGGTGCGGATGCGGGTAGCGATGGTATGGGTGGTATAACTCTCGGCGTGCTGGTAGAGCGCCAGGTACTGGCGCACATGTCGGGCAGTGACTTCCTGCGGTGCGGTGACGCCTTGACTTTCTAGCCAGGCGATGAATTTGCCCAGCATGGATGTATAATTTTCAAGGGTATTTGGGGAGCATTGAATAGCCTGACGGGAGAGGACGAAATCCGTCCAGGCGTCACGCAGGGCGACAGAGGCAATGTTAAAGAATTGCGTTTTGAGGAGATGCGTTCGTTGCTTTTGTGGGTGAGACATAATGACCGCCATATCTTGGGTTGTGGCGGTCAAAATGACGGGGCTACCCGTACTAGTGGGCGGAACAGGACTCGAACCTGCGACCCCATCCTTGTAAGGGATGTGCTCTAAACTACTGAGCTATGCATTACTCAAAGAGGGAGAAAAAACAATGAAGTTTCTTCAATTTTCACTCAGTGGCGAAACCCCGCGAATGGGATGGTTGTATCAGGATCGGGTGGGAGTGGTTGAGGGTTCTCTATTTGGTGAGTTCCGCCGTATGGAAGCCATGTTCCCTTTGGAAAGAGTGCATTTGATGGCACCTCTTCGACCAGGAAAAATTATCGCTGTAGGAAGAAATTACGCTGAGCATGCCAGAGAGCGTGGTGCAGAAGTTCCAGAAGTACCTTTGATTTTTCTCAAACCTCCCAGCAGTGTAATTGGTCCTGGGGAACCGATTTTGTTGCCGCCACAATCTCAGCGGGTGGATTACGAGGCTGAATTGGCTGTCGTTATCGGAAAAAAAGGACGCTGGATTGCTCCCGAGCAAGCCATGGAATTTGTCTTTGGATACACCTGTGCCAATGATGTCACTGCCCGCGATTTACAGCAAAAAGATGGTCAGTGGACCCGGGCAAAAGGGTTTGATACATTTTGTCCGCTGGGACCATGGATTGAAACCGAATTGGATCCCTCTGATGTGTTGATTCAATGCAAAGTGAATGGAGAAATCCGACAGGTGGGTTCCACAAAGGAAATGGTTTTCTCTATCCCGCAATTGATTGCCTATATCTCTTCCGTGATGACCCTGGATCCGGGTGATGTCATCCTGACGGGGACGCCGGCAGGCATTGGACCGCTGAACGCTGGCGATTTGGTAGAGATTGACATTGAGGGAATTGGAATACTTTCCAATCCAGTCCGGAATTCCGGGCAGTAACTCAGGAATTAATGGGCAAGGATGGTTTTTTCCAGTAAATGAAGCGGGCTGGCTGAATAGTCTGGGAGGAACTGAATCGACAAATCTGATGAAGATACAGGGGAGGCTACGATGAAGAGTCTGCCCCAAGAATCGATTTGACCACTGGCAATGCAGGTTTGAAGGATGAGTTTGCCGGGCTGATCGTAAACTTCCTGAAATAGTGCAGATGACGAGATTATCCTTTCGGGATGGTCCAGATCCCGAAAATTGCTGGTTGGGCTGTTGGGTTCAAGCGCTTGAAACCGATAAATTTTTTCAACCCGATACCATTGTATGCTTCCATCTTTGTAGAACCCCAAAATATTGCCTGTGGTTAAGAGGGAGAATTTTTTCCCTGCAAGTGTATTGTGCGCAAGCAGTCCGGTGGCACCTTTCTGTTCAGCCAGAGAAAAAGATGTAAGTACATCAGGGAGCGAGGAAACATAGGCGGGATTATTTTTCGGTTGAGAGACTACAGGAAAAGCGAATAAATTGGGGACAAACAAACCTGCTAAATATTGCTGAGTATCAACCTTATCTTTGAGCGTTTGAAAGTCGATCAGATATTCTTCTTCGGCTTCAAGCGAAGCATTACCCGTAACAGGCATGCTCAAGACATTCCCGGAAAGAGTGTTTCCAAGAGCAAAGAAGAAGAGAATTGACCAGAAGACTTTATAGATGTTCATCGTTTACATATTTAGTAATATATGTATAAATTTCTGATAATATTTTAGTATATAAATATGAAGCAAAGAGTTATTTCAGCAAAGGTGTAAGGTGGCTGTAAACTCCTTTGAGAAGTCGCGGAAAGCCCAAACTGAATATGGTATAATGAGAATCCCTGGGAAAATTCCCAATGTTCATAAGTGAGGAGTATCAGGTATGTCTGGCCATTCAAAATGGGCAACGATTAAGAGAAAAAAAGGTGCAATGGATGCAAAACGGGGTCAGTTATTCACCCGACTGACTCGTGAAATCGTGATGGCAGCACGGGAAGGCGGCGGTGACCCTGAAACCAACTTCCGTTTACGCCTGGCAGTGGAGAAAGCCCGTTCTCAAAACATGCCTAAAGAGAACATCGAACGTGCGATCAAACGTGGAACCGGGGAATCTAAAGAAGGCAATGTTTTTGAGCAGGTTTTCTATGAGGGGTATGCTCCTCATGGCGTGGCTTTGATGATCGAGTGCTATACCGAAAATCGCAACCGAACCGTTGCGGAGATCCGCCATCTGTTGAGCCGCGCGGGTGGCAACCTTGGAGAAGCCGGGTCGGTTTCCTGGCAATTCAAGCGCATGGCTTATTTCGCCCTGTCTGCGTCAAAGGTTAATTTTGATAAGGTATTCGAGGTGGCAGTTGAGAACGGCGCAGAGGATGTAACCCAGGATGGCGACACCATTGAAGTATTCGCACCGGTCGAAAACTTTAAAGTGCTCAGTGATGCCTTCCGCAACGCCAAAATGGACCTGGAAGAGGCTGAACTTCGCATGATTCCTACCAACGAGGTAGAACTGGGTGTGGACGAAACCCTTCAGGTTCTGCGCGCCATTGACGCGATTGAAGAACTGGACGACGTTCAAAACGTTTACCATACCATGAAGATTTCCGAAGCCGCCCTGGCAGCACTGGAGAACGAAGCCTGATGCCCTATGCTGGTCTTGGGAGTGGATCCGGGAACGGCGACGACAGGGTATGGCTTGGTGCGGGAGTCGCAGGATGGTGCCCTTTGCGTGATTGATTATGGGGTAATTCAGACGCCCGCTGGCCTGGAAGACGAAAAACGTCTGCTACTTCTTTATCAACGTTTAAATGAGTTAATTCTTCTCCACACTCCGGATGCCGGGGCTGTGGAGAAGTTGTTTTTCCGTCGCAATGTGACCACTGCGATTGGCGTAGGACAGGCAAGAGGGGTTGTTTTGCTTGCGTTGGCTCAACATGGTATTCCGGTTTGGGAATACACCCCTATGGAAGTCAAGCAGTCTGTTAGCGGGTATGGGAATGCAGAAAAACGCCAGGTTCAAATCATGGTCCAAACGCTGTTAGGGCTTCAGGAGTTTCCCAAACCCGATGATGCGGCTGATGCGCTGGCAGTGGCAATTTGTCATCTTCATCAATACCGCTGGAAATCGTATGAGAAAGGCGCCTAGTCATGATTACCAGTCCAGCCAATGAACAGGTGAAACGAATCCGGCGTTTGCAGGAACGGAAAGAAAGGGAAAAGACCGGATTGTTTTTTGTTGAGGGCATTCGAATTGTCGCGGAGGCGGTTGAAAGACAAGAGAATTTTGAGACGGTGATCGTTTCGCCTGAACGGTTGCAAAGCGAGTTTGCCTGGAAACTGGTAGAAAAACTCCGGCGTCAGGGTGTCTCGATTTTAGAAGTTAATTCACTGGTTTTTGAAAGACTATCCCAAAAGGAAGGTCCCCAGGGAATCGCAGCAGTCATCCATCAACGCTGGATGCCTCTGGACTCGGTAGAGGTAGAACAGGGCAAAATCTGGGTGGCGCTGGACTCGGTGGCTGATCCGGGAAATTTGGGCACGATTTTACGAACGCTGGATGCAACTGGAGGGGCGGGTGTCATTTTACTGGATCAATCGACGGATCCTTATGATCCCTCTTGTGTGCGTGCCAGTATGGGGGCTCTGTTTGATCTTCATTTGGTTCGTACCTCCTTTAATCAGTTCCGCAGTTGGATGAAGCAGCATCCAGATGTGGCGCTCATTGGCACATCTGGCAACGCACATGAGGATTATCACAAATTCCCTTATCCTTCCCGCATGATCTTGCTCATGGGGAGTGAGCGTTTAGGATTGCAACCCCATCATGTAGAATTGTGCAATGAGATGGTGCGGATCCCCATGGTAGGTAAAAGTGATTCCTTGAATCTGGCAGTTGCCACTGCGGTGGTTTTGTATGAAATCTTCAATCAACGACGGCAGAATTCTTCAGGAGCAGTTCTGTGATTGCTTACGTAGAAGGAAAGATTCTTGATCTGGGCGAAACGCACCTGGTGATCCAATTGGGATCTGTGGGATTGCAAATCTTTGTCCCTACACCCTTAAGAGCCAGATCTCGAGTGGGCGAGAATGTGGTTTTGTTCACTCATTTAGTTGTTCGAGAAGATTTACTGGCTTTATATGGATTTGAGTCACCAGCAGAGCGAGATTTTTTTGGATTGCTCCTGGGAGTAAATGGGATTGGACCTCGCCTGGCGCTCAACATTCTATCGGTTCTCTCGGTGGATGCTATTCGTCGGGCGATCCTCAGCGAACAACCGGAAGTCTTAAGTCGGGTTCCCGGTGTTGGGAAGAAAAATGCCCAAAAAATTATCCTGACTTTACAGGGTAAGGTCACAGGAGAAGGCTTGGAAGGCGTTCATCCCATTGCTGAAGTCGATCAAGAAGTGCTGGAGGCATTGACTTCGTTGGGGTACAGTGTCATTGAAGCCCAAACTGCGGTTCAGTCCATTCCCAAAGATGCTCCCATGGATCTGGAAGAACGCCTGAAACTCGCCTTGCGTTATTTTTCTACCTGAAGGTTGTTTTACCAAATCGCTTAAACTGGACATTTGCAGACCTTTCAGGTAAGATTATTTCATCCTTTGAATGAATGAGGTATTGGAGGCTCCATGACCGATCTGATTAAACAGTTGACGATCGATTTACAATCCAAAATTGAGACGTTTAAGCCAGAACTGGAAATTCGGGATATTGGGACGGTCATCGAAGCAGGGGATGGGATTGCCCGGGCGCGAGGGCTTGCCTCTGTCCGTTCTCAGGAGTTGGTTGAATTTTCTAATGGGGTCATGGGCATAGCCTTCAACCTGGAACATGATGCGGTTGGTATCATTATTCTGGGCGATTATCGCTCGATCAAAGAGGGAATGACAGTTTACAGTACCGGGCGCATTGCATCGGTGCCGGTCGGAAATGGATTGATTGGTCGTGTTGTCAATGCACTCGGGGAGCCGATTGACGGCAAAGGTCCCTTGCAGTTCAGCGGCTATCGTCCCATTGAACGCATTGCTCCCGGAGTGATTGCACGGCAGGACGTAGATACACCTGTACAAACAGGAATTAAAGCCATTGATGCCATGATCCCGATTGGGCGGGGGCAGCGCGAATTGATTATTGGTGACCGCCAGACAGGAAAGACTGCCATTGCCATCGATACGATCATCAATCAAAAGGGTAAGGATCTCATCTGTATTTATGTTGCAATTGGTCAGAAGAAAGCCGCAATTGCTCGCCTGATTGCCACTCTGGAACGCTACGGAGCCATGGAGCATACGGTGGTGGTGGTAGCCTCTGCAGACGAACCAGCCGCAATGCAGTATATCGCTCCTTATGCCGGTTGTGCCATTGGCGAGGAATTTATGGAGAGTGGTAAAGACGCGCTGATTGTCTACGACGATCTCTCCAAACATGCATGGGCTTATCGCCAGGTTTCGTTGCTCTTACGGCGTCCGCCAGGTCGTGAAGCCTATCCAGGCGATGTATTTTATCTCCATTCTCGCTTGCTCGAGCGGGCTTGTCGATTGGCTACCGAGTATGTGGTTGTTCCGGCATCGTTTGAGGGCAATGAGGCACAAGCCTCAGACGCCGTAGATGGTAAAGTTTATGGGGGACCGCTTTCCCGACACGATGCTGAAAATGCTCTCAAGCAAATGGAAAACCCGGAAGCGTATAAGGTGGTTAAACGCGCTGGTAGTGGTGGTTCGCTCACGGCTTTGCCCATCATTGAAACACTTCTGGGGGATGTCTCTGCTTATGTGCCCACCAACGTCATTTCGATTACAGATGGGCAGATTTATCTCGAAAATGATTTGTTCAATGCTGGCATTCGCCCTGCCATTAATGTGGGTATCTCAGTTTCTCGCGTGGGGGGATCTGCTCAAACCAAAGCCATTCGTCAGGTGGCAGGGCGTCTGCGCCTGGATATGGCAGCATTCCGGGCACTGGCAGCATTTGCTCAGTTAGGCTCAAGCCTCGATAAAGCCACTCAAAATCAGTTGAACCGCGGACAGCATCTGCAGGAAATCCTCAAGCAACCTCAGTATGAACCGGTTTCCCTGGAACATCAGGTCATCGTTCTCTATGCCGGGACGAATGGTTATGCAGATCAGGTGCCTCTGGATCGAATGCGTGCGTGGGAGCAGGATTTACTGCGCTTCATGGATACCGGCTATCCGGAAATCGGGAAAAAAATCGCGGAAGAGAAAAGAATCAGCGACGAAACCGAACGACAATTGAAAGCGGCGCTGGAAGCGTTCACTCGTTCCTGGGTCGGTGCCTGAAAGGGGATGAAGCATGGCTTCAACAAGAGAAATGAGGCTGCGAATACGCAGTGTCAAAAACCTTTCTCAGGTGACCAAGGCTCTTGAGACGGTTAGCGCCAGCCGTGTACGGAAAGCCATTCAGGCACACAATGCCAGCAAGCCTTATGCTGAGAAAGCCTGGAAAGTGCTTGTACACCTTGCCCGTCAACCCGGTCATAATGCTCTTCATCCTCTTCTGGCAGATCGCTCTGAGGTTAAAAAAGCGCTGGTCATTCTGGTCACCAGTGATCGAGGATTGGCTGGGTCTTATAATGCCAATGTATTTCGCCATGCTTTACATGAATTTTCTCAAAAACCTTACCCGGTTGATTTTGTGGCAGTTGGCAGAAAAGGCAGGGATCTGCTATTACGGCGCAGAAAGAATGTAATCGCAGAGTTTAGCGATTTACCCTCTCCCCCTTTGTATAAAGAGGTAGCGCCCATAACCAGTCTGGTTATTGAGGATTTTGAAAAAGGCATCTATGACGAAGTGTATATTTGTTACACCCAGTTCATTAATATGATGCGCTACGAACCCGTTACAAGAAGATTGCTTCCCCTGAAAATTCTTTATAAGGATGAGGTGCCTAATCCAAATACTCTGGATGCTACCCATCGAACCCATTCGGTTTTCACCTTTGAGCCGGATGAAGGGGAGATTTTGAGCAATATTGTGCCCCATTTTACGGGAATTCAGATTTTCCAATCGATTTTGTCCGCACAAACCAGTGAACATGCAGCGCGGATGATTGCCATGCGCAATGCGTCGGAAAGTGCGCAAGATTTGATCCAGTCCCTTCAACTGGAATATAACAAACTACGTCAAACGCTTATCACCAATGAAATGTTGGATATTGCAGGCGGGGCAAATGCCCTTGCCCAAGAAAACGATTAACGCGGGAGGTTATGCATGGTTCGTCAGGCAACCGGTCGAGTGGTTCAAATTCAAGGTAGTGTTGTAGATGTTGAGTTTCCAACAGATGACTTGCCGACCATTTATGAGGCACTTGAGGTATTGCCTCCCACGGGAGAGCCTCTGGTCTTAGAAGTACAAAGGTATTTGGGTGAGGGTTGGGTTCGAGCGGTTGCCATGGACACAACCGATGGGTTACAGCGCGGTATCCCGGTTCGTCGAACTGGGGTGCCCATCACTGTTCCGGTCGGTCCTGCGACTTTGGGACGTATTTTCAACGTCATTGGAAAGCCGATTGATGGAAAAGGTCCGGTAGAAAGTGAAATTCAATATCCGATTCATCGTGCGGCGCCTAAGTTTGAAGATCAGTCTACTCGAGTAGAGGTATTCGAGACAGGATTGAAAGTGATTGATCTCATCGCTCCGTTTACGAAAGGCGGGAAGACCGGTATCTTTGGCGGTGCAGGAACCGGAAAAACGGTCATTATTATGGAACTGATTCGTTCCATTGCCACCGTCCATAAAGGAAATTCAGTGTTCGCTGGTGTAGGTGAACGCACTCGTGAAGGGACGCAGTTATACCGTGAGATGCTTGAATCGGGCGTGATGAAGGACACGGTAATGGTGTTTGGTCAGATGAACGAGCCCAGCGGGGTGCGTTTGCGGGTTGCTTTGACGGCGCTGGCGATGGCGGAGTATTTCCGCGATCAGGGACGAGATGTTCTATTGTTTATTGATAACATCTTCCGCTTTACCATGTCCGGCTCGGAAGTTTCAGCATTGTTGGGGCGCATGCCTTCTGCAGTAGGGTATCAACCCACACTTGCTACAGAGATGGGCGAATTACAGGAACGCATTACCTCCACACACCAGGGTTCAATTACTTCCATGCAGGCAGTTTATGTTCCGGCAGATGACTACTCTGATCCTGCGCCCGTGGCTACATTTGCCCATCTGGACGCTACGATTGCATTGGATCGTGCAATTGTGGAAAAAGGTATTTTCCCTGCTGTGGACCCGTTGGTTTCTACATCCCGAATTTTGGATCCTTTGATTGTCGGCGAGGAACATTACCGCACGGCTCGCGAAGTACAGCGGGTCCTTCAACGGTATAAGGACTTACAGGATATCATTGCCATTTTGGGCTTTGATGAATTGAGTGAGGACGATAAATTAATTGTCTCACGTGCTCGGAAGATCGAGCGTTTCTTCAGCCAGCCCATGTTTGTGGCTGAACAGTTCACAGGACGACCTGGAGTGTATGTCCCGCTTCGGGAAACGGTGAGAGGCTTCCGGGAGATCCTTGACGGTAAGCATGATGATTTGCCAGAACAGGCATTTTACATGGTGGGGACTATTGATGACGCGGTAGCGCGTGCTCGAGAATTGCAGGGTTAGGAGAGAAATATGCCAATCCGCTGTGAAATTGTTTCGCAGGATCGGGTTGTCTTTTCGGAAGACGTGGATATGGTCATCCTTCCGGGTGGGGGAGGGCAAATGGGGATTTTGCCCAATCATTCCCCTGTTTTAACGACTCTGCAATATGGCGTTGTTCATGTTAAAAAGAACGGGGAAGAATACTATTTTACAGTGGCGGGGGGCTTTGCCGAAGTACAGCCCGATCAGGTGACCATTCTCGCTGATGCGGCTGAAAACGTGGAAGAAATTAATCTTCAGCGAGCAGAAGAAGCCCGACGTCGGGCAGAAAATTTACTCAAACAAGGCATTCCTCAAGACACTGATGAGTATTTGAATATCCAGGCTGCCCTGCGTCGCTCCAACTTGCGCATTGAGGCGGTGCGCAGATACCGCCGTCATCACTAAACATTCAATCAGGGGAATGTCATGGCATTATTCACGCGTGAATTGGGCATTGATTTGGGGACAACGAACACCATCATTGTTGAGGGCAATCAAATTCTCATCAATGAACCCACGGTCGTGGCGGTGGTGGTTGCTGAACAAAAAATGGTAGAGTCAGGCAGAGCAGCCCGCGACATGTATGGAAGGGTTTCCGATGCGATTGAAGTCGTATGGCCCCTTCAACACGGTGTAATTGCCGAATATGAAAAAACGGAAAAATTCCTGAAATTTCTCGTTCGTAAAGTCTCTGGGCCCATGCAGTTATTTCCTCCGCGGATCATGCTCACTGTGCCCTATGGGGTGACCAGCGTGGAAAGCCGTGCTGTTCACGAAGCAGGACTTGGCGCAGGACGAGAAGTTTATCTTATTCCGCAACCAATAGCCGCCGCTTTAGGGGTGGATTTACCCATCGGTACGCCGTCGGGCAACATGGTTTTATCCATTGGAGGGGGCACCATTCAGGCAGCGGTTCTGGCGATGTACGATGTTGTGAGAGGTGAAACTTTACGCACAGGTGGAATTCGCATGGATGAAGCCATCATCGCCTATGTGCGTAAAAAGTATGGGGTGATCATTGGGCAGCCTACAGCCGAGCAGTTGAAAATCCGTCTTGGTGCGGCAATCCCTCAGGAGCAACAGCAAACCATGGAGGTGCAGGGACAGGATCAGGTCAGCGGTCTTCCCAAACCCGTGTCTCTCACCAGTGATGACATTATTGAAGCCTTACAGGAGCCATTGCAGGAAGTCGTGGGCTGTGCCAAGCGGGTTCTGGAGAAAACTCCTCCTGAATTGATAGCCGATATCATTGACCGCGGAGTAGCACTTTGCGGTGGTGGAGCGCTTCTCAAAAGCATTGATCGGTATTTGACCAAGGCATTGGGTATCCCTGCCTATCTGGTAGATAATCCCACCACCTGTACTGCAGAGGGTGCGGCGCGAGCATTTTCAATGCGTGAAGCGCTTTCGCGTAGCCTGTTGCAAACCTGAAAAAAGTTGGACTGAGCAACAGTGCTGGCGGAGAAACAAGCCAGCACTGTTTTTTGATTAATCAAGATAGTATGTCATTCGTTGTAAGTGAATAATCGGATCTACATACTGTACATGCACATCATCGGGTACAGATAATGTAGATCGGGCATAGTTTAAAATGGCTTTAACGCCAGCCTGGATGAGTTGATTGGTTACGCTTTGCGCTACCTGCGCTGGTACGGTAATCATGGCGATTTTAATATGATGCGATTGAATGGTTTCAATCATCGTGGATGTGTGAAGCACTGGAATCTGGTTAATGACTTGTCCCACTTTATGGGGGTCAGAGTCAAAGATCAATGCCACTCGAAAGCCATGGTCGGTGAATCCTTGATAATTGGCTATGGCTCGTCCTAAATTTCCCGCACCAATCAAAGCCATGTCCCAAATCCGATCGACCTTAAGAATCTGCTGCAGTTTATGGACGAGAAATGGAACTGAATAACCTTTGCCTTGTTTGCCAAACTCCCCGTATTGAGATAGGTCTTTCCGGATTTGGGCTGCTGAAATGCCGATTTTTTCCCCCAATTCTTTTGAAGAGGTAACCGTGCAACCTTGTTGGAGCATATGCTCCAGGGCTTGCAAATAACGTGGCAGGCGACCAATCACAATATCAGGAATGGTTTTTTCGTTCATGTGCACGTCTCCGGAAGATTTATTCCCATTTTACTCTAATTACCAGAGTTTGTGTAAATTATCACATCCCTCCGCCAAAAAAAACAGGTCGACTGCCACTCAGTCGACCTGTTTAAGCCTTCTTGAAGAAAACCTTACTCTCTTTGTCTCCCGGAGAGCAGGAAGACATAATATAGAACGGTGGAAATGGCTTGAACGGCTGCAGCAACATACGTTAATGCCGCTGCATCCAGCACTTTATTGACGCCTTCCATTTCTCCGTAGTAGAGCATTCCGCCATTGGCTAAAACGGCTTTTGCTCTCCGACTGGCATCGAACTCCACCGGAAGAGTAATTAAGGCAAATACGGCTGTTGCTGCAAACAGTCCCAAACCAATCCATGCTACCGTATTGCCCATGAAGAAGAAGCCCAACATGAAAATAATGGGACCAAGCCAGGAGCCAATTTGAACGGTTGGGACAATCGCAGAGCGAATTTGTAAGGGAAAATATCCCTCAGAATGTTGAATGGCATGTCCTGCTTCATGGGCGGCGATCCCGGCGGCGGCAATGCTGTTGCTGTGATAGACCTCGGGGCTGAGTCGAAGAACTCGTGCCACCGGATCGTAGTGATCACTGAGAAATCCATTGACGGCTTCTACGCGAACATCGGTCAATCCATTCATGTTCAAAATTCGACGTGCAATTTCTGCTCCGGTCATACCAGAGGCATTGCGTTTTTTAGAGTATTCATTGAATGCTGATTGAACCTTGAATTGAGCCCAGAATCCCAACAGTAAGGCTGGTAAACTGAAAAGCAGGTAAATAAGGTACCCACCACCGTATGCAATCATAATTAACCCTCCAAAAATATTTAGAGTTGGCTTTGACTAAGAGTTAAGATACCAGATTTTTATAAGAAGGGGATTAGAACTATATCAAGAAAGTGTAAAAAAGTTAGACAAGTGTGGATTTAAAAAAAGAGGCGCGCCTGCCGAGACTCGAACTCGGGCTTCCACCTCCGGAGGGTGACGTGATATCCACTTCACTACAGGCGCTGACGAGGCAAATTATACACTGCCTTTTTAAGGATGACAAGTTGATAAATTCTTCAATTCGTTTTTCTCTATGGGGGAATCACAAGGGGTATATAAAAACCGGATATTGTTCGCCAGTCAAGCGAAAACCACAGCGTTGATAAACATGTAATGAAGCAGAATTTGTGCTTTGTGTATTCAGAGTGACATTTTTCAACCCTTTTTGAACGATTAAGTAATGAAGCAATTCTCGAACCAGTTGGGATCCTAATCCACGGTTTTGCATTTCCGGTAGAACTGCTAAACGGGACAGATGGGCTTTGCATTCGCTTTCCGTGCTCATCTGGTAAGCGACAATTTTACCTTCCAATTCCAGGACTGTTTTGTAGGTTGATTTATGAAATGCGAAATACAGGTCTGGCAGGCTTAATTGCCACAAAGGATCAAAGGATGCATTATCTACCTCTGCGACTGCGTCCAGATCTTCTAATTTCATCTCTCGATGAATGAGAGAGGTCTCCTTTGGCGGTTCATAAGAAACGGAATTTTGATCAAATACCATCATCACAATATCTTGATAATGGATGAACTTCAAATCATGGAGAATATGGATATACCATTCACTTAGTCCCAAAGATGCTAAGAATGGTACATGGCTGTGTTTCTGATGCCATTCCAGGTTTTTATCCAACAGTTCAGCCATGATGCGTGTGGGGGAGGTAAAAAGATCGGCGGCAAAGATTCGAATCCATGCCGCCATCGGTGGGTCCGCTGGAGAGGCGAGAATGCCTGAAATCTGGTTGTTTTTTTCTGCCAGCCAGAATGGTTGCTGACCAATCCAATCAAGGGGGCTTCTCCAGTCTAGATGTTTATGGAGATAGATGCTCTTTTTTAAGAATGCTTGTAAAACAGGTATATCTTCAAAGGTGGCGGGACGGAGGTGATGTTGATGCTGGAACAAATTCACTTTTTCCCTATCATTTTAAAAGGTAAATCAAGGAGTTTTTTGAGGATGCGTTCCTTCAACGTGAGTTTCTTTTGTTCTTCCAGTGCGGCATCCATACTGACCAGGGCTTCCAGTTGTCGGTTAGTGCGAATCTGTAAAGAAGATATCGCTTTAAGCACCACTGCGCGCATCTCCGAATTTTGGATCTGTTTAAATAGAGCAGCAGCACGTTGATAATGTTCCAGGGCTTCTTCAAGCCGATTCAACCCTTCCAGTGCTGCAGCATAGTTCGCTATGGCTATGCCTTCCCGCTCGACATCACCCGCTTGATGGAAAATTTTCTCCGTACCTTCACAGGCTTTTAAAGCACCCTGAGCATCTCCGGCTTGCAAAAGGGCAACGCTCTGATTGTTTGCCATTTCTGCAGATAAAATTATTTCCCCACTTTCTGCATAGGCTTTTGCGGCTTTTTCAAACTGTTCCGCCGCTTCAAGATATTTGCCTGAGCGGTACAGTTGTTGTCCATTTTTTGCAAATTGGTCAGGAGAATTTTGATTTTCCATCAATAGGTAATCTCCAGAAGGCTTTCAGCAATCAGGCGTAGTTTGTTCGCATCCAGAGCAGATAACCGCATTGCCAGTTCCAGGTAAGGACGATTTACTGGTTGAGCAATAAATTGTTGAAGTTCTTCCGGGAGGCTCTCAAATTGTTCTATCCATTGTCGCTGGTTACGCCGCTTGGCAATTGGACCCTTTTCGTCGAGGAATTGGCTAACCGGGATCTCCAGGGCTTCTGCCAGAGTTTCCAGTTCTGGCAGGGGAATTTCCTGTTTCCCGCTTTCAAAGGATGTCAGAATTTCCTCGCCTATCCCTGTTTTTTCGGCTAACTGGTTGACTGAAATTCCCTTCTCCTGTCTGGCAAGGCGTAAACTTGCAGCAATAATTCGGTTGCGCAGTTTGAGAACTGTACTGACGTTTTGGGGAATTTCTGCTTCTCTTTCTGTTGAAACAGGTTTGTTATCCCAAAAAACGTCAACAGGAATGTTCAGGTATAAGGAGAGCAATTCAACTTGAGGGAGCGTTGGGGAAACCTCTCCCCGTTCAAACCGGGTATATTGTTCTGGCGAGACTTCCAGAATACGGGCGCAATCTTCCAGGGAGCGACAGGACGCTCGCCGACAATCATAAAGGATTGCCCCCAATTTCTTTCGACGAATCAGGATGAGCCGATTTTCCATTTGCTCTCCTACGAGTGAAATTTATCTGCGCCGACCACTGCCAAGGATATCTGCCAGGTTGGCACCAAACACTTCAGGACCAAGTTTAAAGCCCGCTGCTTCAAGCCGTGGGGTGAAGAGGGGACGAATGCCGGTTGGCTTTAGTTCTCCTAAAACCTTTCCATCCGATGAAATACCCGTCTGCTCAAATTTGAAGATATCGGTCATGACAATGGTATCACCTTCCATACCGGCAACTTCGGTGATTGAGACTACTTTACGGCTCCCATCTTTGAGGCGGGCTACCTGAATAATCAGATCAATTGCAGAGGCAATTTGTTCACGAATTACCTTGACGGGCAATTCCATTCCCGACATCAAACACATCGTTTCAAGCCGGGAGAGTGCATCGCGGGGGGTGTTGGCATGGAGCGTAGTTAATGATCCATCATGACCGGTATTCATGGCTTGAAGCATATCTAACGCTTCACCGCCGCGGCATTCTCCAACGACGATTCGGTCAGGACGCATTCGAAGGGCATTTCGCACCAAATCCCGAATAGTGACGGCGTTTCTACCTTCAGAGTTTGGCGGTTTTGTTTCCAGGCGTACAACATGTTCCTGTTGCAGTTTCAATTCTGCGGCGTCTTCAATGGTGACTATCCGTTCATCCTCAGGAATAAAACTGGAGAGAATATTCAAGAGGGTGGTTTTCCCTGAACCTGTTCCACCGGAGATGATGATGTTTAATCGGGCTATGACGCATGCCCGAATAAAGTTTGCCATGTTTTCTGTGATGGATCCATAGTTGATGAGTTGTTGGATGGTCAGTTTATCTTTCTGGAACTTGCGAATGGTAATGGTTGGACCATCAATGGCACAAGGCGGAATCACGGCATTCACGCGAGAACCATCCGGTAAACGAGCGTCCACCGTAGGACTGTCTGCATCAATACGACGTCCTAAGGGTAGAACAATTTTTTCAATAAGCCGGATGACCGCCGCATCATTTTCAAATGTAATATTCGTTTTTTGCAGTTTTCCTTTGCGTTCTATATAGACCAGTTTGGGTCCGTTTACCATAATCTCGGAGATTTCCGGGTCATCTAGAAGAGGTTGTAATGGACCAAACCCGAGCAAATCGTCCAAAATATCGTGAAACAATTGATCTCGAACGCTGTTGGGAAGTTGGAGTCGGGTAGTCTGGTAGGCTTGCATTAAGAGTTGACCCACCACTTTCCGGCGGTCTTCGCCAGAAGGGGGAGGATTGGATTCAAGTTCCCGTGAAACCACATTAATAAGATAATCTTTTAGTTTGGCAAGATCGGCTTGACGTGGTGATGCTCCCGGATTATTCATGGATTTTTCCTCTAAGCACTTTGTATCTCTTCATCTGGGATAATCCAGATGACATGTTCCTTATTCAGAGTCAAGAAATTACTTTTGTACAACAAATTCCCCTGTGGGTCGAGAACGTTTGCTTCGGTGATGGCGATAAATTGAATGGAGGCATTCAACTCATCGATAATCCGTTCACTGGGGCGAACGTGAAGGATACCGCGAATGGTATGTTGAGTTGTTTGCACAATTACGGGTACAGGTTTCTTTGAAATGACCTGCGTAAAAATTTTACCCTTTTCATCATATTGTGTCACCATATTTATTATCCTGTCTCAGAAGATTCTTTTTCAATAGGGGGCATGAGATATCCAAGCCCGGATCGTGTAACAATGTGGATTGGGTTATGAGGGTTATCCTCAAGTTTTTGCCTTAGCCGCGCAATGCTGACCCATAAAATTTCCTTATCGTCCTTGTATTGTGCTCCCCAAACTGCCGTGAGCAGATCTTCCGGGGAAAGCACTCTCCCCATGTTATGGGCGAACTGGATGAGCAGGCGATATTCTGTAGCCGATAAAAAAATGGGTTTGTCATCTTTCCAGACTTCGGCTCTTGCAAAGTCAATTTTCAAATTTCCGTGGATAAAATATCGGTTTTGAGTCACAGATTCAGCGCTTTGAGCCCGTCGAAGAACTGCACGAACCCGCGCAATTAACTCTGTTGCAGAAAAGGGCTTTACCACATAATCGTCAGCACCTACGTTTAACCCCTTAACGCGATCTTGTTCTTCTCCTTTAGCCGTGAGCATGATGATGGGGACACTGGAAAATTGTCGAATTCGTTCGCAAGTCGAAAACCCATCCAGGTGGGGCATCATTACGTCCAGGATGACCAGGTCGGGTTGCCGAGAAGATACGAATTCCAGCGCTTCTTCCCCGTTGCTTGCTGTACTCACCAGATACCCAGCCGCTTCGAGGTTCACTCTGAGCAAATGCTGGTATCTGGGTTCATCATCCACCACCAGAATATGAGGCGTTGCCATTTTTTAAATCTCCTCCGAAAGTTCACCAAAATCCCCATCTTTCGGTTGATATAAGGGTAGTTGAATGATAAACGTGGTGCCTTTTCCCGGGATGGAGCGAACCTGAATGTTTCCGTGGTGTGCCTGGATGATCTTTTTGCAAATAAATAACCCTAAGCCTGTGCCGTGAACATTTGGCGAAGTATCTGGGTTCCTGAAAAATCGCTCAAAAACATAAGGCAGGTATCTTTGTGGTATTCCAGGACCATGATCTTCTATGAGGAGAACGGCCTCTCCATCCTGTTCTTTTATTTTAACCCAAACATCTGAACCGGGAGCATATTTGATCGCGTTGTTAAACAGGTTTTCCAGCACCTGATTGATCCTTTTGGGGTCGGCTTCAATGGGAGGAAGATGAGATTCCACATCTACATGTGCAGTAAATGCAGGATGATGCATTTTGATATGCTCTATGGTAGAACGGACTAGAGAATCCAGCCGTACGGGCTGGAAGATCATTTTCAGTGTACCGCTTTGAAGACGCGCAGAATCCAGAAGATTTTCGATTAATTCTTGTAGACGGTCGGTTTCCTGATCAATGATTTTCAAAAACTCTTGTTGAGTTTGCATGTCCCACTGGGTATCTGACCGAAGCAAAGTGGTGGTGTATCCCTTAATGAAACCCAATGGTGTTCGTAATTCGTGCGTAATGGTCGAAATAAAATCTTCTTGAACTCGAGATTCTTTACTTTGAGTTTCTAAAAGAGCGTAGGCTTTTTGAAGGTTCTGACGTTCTACCAATAAACTGATCTGCTGGGCTATGAATTGCGCAAGTTGAATGTAGGACTGGCTGAATGGTGGACCGCCAAAACGGATCAGGACGAAAACCCCCAATGTGCGTTCGCCTGCCTGAAGGGGGATACCTAAAATATAAGGGCTTGCCAGACGATTGTGTTTGGAAATGTTGTCAGGCTCCACAATTTTAATTTCAGGCTGGTCCATGATCTGGTTGGCAATGTTTTCCCCCCATGCAATATCTGCTTCTGCTGTTCGTCCCCGCCCTACGGCTCTTGCAAACATCACATCCAGTGTGTGATGGAATGGATCAGCCAGATAAACTGCAAGATTATCAAAAATGAAGATGGAACGCAGAAGGGGAACAATCTGGTCTAATGCTGAGTTCCAGTCTGTGCTTTGAGTGACAATTCGACTGATTTCATACAAATGACGCACTTCAACCGCTTGAGTGGTTGGATCCGGTGTGCCCATTTTTAAGTTCACTCCCCACTGCAATCCTTACTCATTTTCATGCCGATACAATTCTCAAAGCAAACGAAAAAGTACTCCCCTTGTTTTCTTCGGAATGGACATGAATGACTGAACCATGCGCTTCAATAATTCGGCGAGCAAGGGCAAGTCCCAACCCTGTCCCGCCCGCTTTTCGAGTTGAACTCCCATCTAATTGTACAAATGGTTCGAAGATTTGTTCGATACGGTTGGCTGGAATGCCAATTCCGGTATCGGACACCCGAATTTTTAAAAATCCTTCATCGCGCTCCGTTGAAAGAGAGACCGTTCCCATCGGTGGGGTGAATTTGATGGCGTTATCAATCAGCTGCATTAACACCCAGGAAACTTTCTCCTGATCAGCGGCAATGGCTAGGGAGTTATCTGGTGGGGTAAAATGAAATTGAACCTGCCGTTCAAGAGCCTTAGTAGAATTCCGATGGTAAACCGAGAAAAGTAATTCAAAGGCGTTGACTGGTCGAATATTCAGATAGATTTGATTTTTCTCACTGACAGAAAAGAGGATCAAATCTTCAATCAATTGGGCTAATCGCTCCGAGGAACGTTGAATCACTTCCAGTGCGGCGCGTTGCTGTGAGTTTAATGGTCCCAAATCACCGCCAAGAAGTAAATCCAGATAACCGGTTAAGTGGGTCAGCGGCGTTCGCAACTCATGAGAAATGTTTGCAACCAGGTTGGATTTCAATTCGTTCAAAGAATGAAGTTGTTCGAGGGCTTTCTCTAATTCGGCGGTGCGTTCTTTAACCCTTTGTTCCAGTTTTTGATTGGCTTCTTGTAAAGCACTCTGGTACTGGAGGATTTGTTCCGCGATGGCGCGGTCTAAATTCTCCTGAGTGATAAATCCTTTTTGAACAAGAATTTTTCCCAGAAGAGGCGATTTCCCCTGTCGATTTCTGGACTTTTCCTGTTCTTGAAGCGCCAGAGTCAGTTGTTCCTGAGTGATCAATCCCTTTTCGACGAGGTAATCCCCCATTTTAGGGACCAGCAATTCAAGGGAAAGTGGCGAGGTGTTTTTCATGATCTAACTCCACCAGACCCATTCTCCCCCCACCATGGTGCCGATTGGATGGATTGAAGGCAGTTTTTCGGGAGAAATATCGAGGGGGGATTCAGGAAGAACGATCAAATCGGCAAGGTAGCCTTTCTCCAATTTTCCCAGTTCTTGTTCTCGAACCGCAGCGAAAGCAGGGGTAATGGTAAACCCTGCAAGCGCATCCTGCACGGAAACTCGTTGTTCCGGATGCCATCCCTCAATTCCGGGAAAACCGTTTAACTTTCGGCGGGTCACTGCGGCGTAAATTCCCCACCATGGATTGGGAGATTCAACCGGGGCATCGGATCCAAACACAAGGGTTGCCCCATTCTGCAGAAGAGAGTGATACGCATACGAGGTTTGACTTCTTGCCCCCCAATATGTATCTGCCATTTCCATATCCGAGGTAGCATGAATGGGTTGGACCGAAGCCAGAATTTGATATCTTGCAAGCAGTGGAAAATCTTCAAGGTGAAGGCACTGTACGTGCTCGATTCGGTGTCGCAAAGGCGGTATATGATTTTCTTGCTCGATTGCTCTTATCTGAGCCAACCCGAGTAAGACCTCATGATTCGCACGGTCACCAATTGCATGAATCGCAAGACTGAGCCCATGCTGGACGGCTTCTCTTCCGTATTCAACAATGTCTTCGTGATCGATGAAGAGGATGCCTGTGTTTTTCGGTTCATTTTCGTAAGGTTGAAACATGGCTGCAGTATGGGGACCCAGTGCGCCATCAGCAAATAACTTTACAGAACCGATTTTCAGGTAGGATGATCCAAATCCACTGCGTATTCCCAGCCGAATTGCATCCGGAAGATTCTCCAGCGGAATGCTCTTTAACACCCGGATTTTAAGGTCTTTTGCCTGGTCAAGGATCTGAAGAGCAGAAAAGCAGCGTGACTGGTCAAAATCATGCACGCCGGTAATGCCCATTTTCCATAAATTCATTTGGGCTTCCCGAATGGCTTCGGCTACTTCTTGAATGGTCGGAGCGGGCAGGACACGTTCTATCAGTTGCATGGCAGATTCAAATAAGATGCCGGTTGGCTTTCCCTGAGAGTCGCGTTGAATTTTTCCTCCCGGCGGATCTGGAGTAGTTTCATCTACTCCGGCAAGTGCCAGGGCTTGTGAATTCGCCCAGGCGGCATGCAGAGACTTGGCAGTGAGATAAACTGGATTTTGAGGGCTGACAGCATCTAGCAGGGTGTTATTTCCAAAACCTTCGCTCCATGTATTCTGGTTCCACCCATGCCCGCGTACCCATTTTCCTGCGGGTGTTTTATCAACTCTTTCCTTCACTCGTTGAAGACATTCTTGAAGGGTTTTTGTTTCACAATCTACCCGTTGAAGAGAAAGCGCATATTGTTCTATATGAATGTGCGCATCTGTCAATCCTGGAAAGATACAGGCTCCCTGCATGTTCTCACAGAGCGCTGTTTTTCCGTACAGAGAAAGCAATTCCTCATCCGAGCCGATGGCGAGGATCCGGTCATCTTGTATGGCAATGGATGTGCCGGCTTTGGTATAGGGTGAGGAATACACCTGTGCATTGTACAAAAGGCGAATCATGGGTGCCCCAGGAATTGATTCAGTAGATGGTCAAATTCTTCTTCCGAATAGTAGTAGATAACAATCGAACCACCTTTTTGCCCATGGCGAATAGAGACCTTTGTCCCGAAACGCATTCGTAGTTGTTCTTCGTATTCCTGAACTTCTGGAGACGGACTGCGTTTGTGTCGTTTTTGTGGGCGTTCACCAGACATCTTGCGAACCAGTTCTTCTGTCTGACGCACTGTTAAGCCTTGCTCGCGAATCACTTTCAGGACTGTGTTTTGTGCGGTTTCGTTGTGTAGTCCAAGTAATGCCCGCGCATGTCCTTCACTGATTTCTTCATTTTTCAGCGCTTTTTTGGCTTCATCAGAGAGGTTAAGAAGCCGCAATGTATTGCTTACCGCCTCGCGGCTTTTTCCTACCCGGATGGCAATATCTTCATGCCTCAAACCAAACTCTTCCACTAACTGTTGATAGGCTTCTGCTGTTTCCAGGGGGGATAGGTCTTCTCTCTGTAAGTTTTCAATTAATGCCAGTTCAAGGCGTTCCTGCTCACTCACCGGGCGAATGATGGCTGGGATCATCTCCAACCCGGCAAGTTTTGCGGCTCGCAAGCGTCTTTCTCCTGCTACAAGATAATACTCATCTTTTCCGGGTTCTGTGGTGACCAGAACTGGCTGCAATACGCCATGTTCTCGAATCGACTCAGCCAATTCCTGTAAATTGGCATCGTTGATTTCCGTGCGTGGTTGACGAGGGTTGGGTTTGATTTGATGAACTGGCAAGGAAATCACCCCGCTTTCATTTTGGGAAGATTCTCCGGGGATTAGAGCGCCTAAACCTTTTCCCAAGCCACCTTTACGAGCCATGGTTGCCTTTCTTATGCCAATTCAGGAATGTGAATGCCGTCTAAAGCCAGTAACTCTTTGGCAAGAGATTGATAGGCTTGTGCCGCATGAGACTCTGGCGCATATACAGAAATGGGTTTTCCAAATGAGGGCGCCTCCGCCAGGCGGACGCTTCGCGGAATGACCGTTTGAAAAACTTTGTCGGGGAAATACTTTCTGACCTCGGCAACAACATCGGTAGCCAGCCTTGTACGACCGTCAAACATGGTCAGGATGACACCCCGAATTTGTAACTCGGGAAACAGAGAATTCTTAACTCTATGAATGGTTTGGGTGAGTTGTCCCAATCCTTCCAGTGCAAGGTATTCGCATTGCACAGGGATCAGCACACCATGAGAAGCGGCTACCAACCCATTGATGGTCAACAGTCCAAGGGAAGGAGGGCAATCGATCAGAATATAATCGTACCGTTCCACTGCAGGGGCAAGTACCTCTTTCAGGCGGTGTTCTCGTTCTGGAATATCCACCAGTTCTACCTCTGCACCGGCTAATGCCGGGGATGATGGTAAAAGTGATATTTTATAGCGAGGATTATGCAGTATGTGGGGGGTGATGGGCATTTTTCCGATCAGAACCTCATATGTGCCCCCACGAATACTATTTTTATCTACACCCAGAGAGGAGGTGGCATTGGCTTGAGGGTCAAGGTCTATCAGAAGGACACGTTGTCCATAATATCCCAGGTAGGCTCCAAGGTTGATGGCAGAGGTGGTTTTTCCCACCCCGCCTTTCTGATTGACCAGTGTGTATATTCTCGCCATAACCTCTACCTTAAACGATTTCTGTGAGACAGAGTTGAATTTCCTGAGCGGTTGGAATGCCCTCCAGCCCTGGTCTTGTCACGCTGTAAGCCGCCAGTTGGGTGGCAAAACGACCTGCTTCCCAGGGATCACGGGTGGTATAAAGGCGGATAAAAAATGCCGCAGCAAAGATGTCCCCTGCGCCGGTAGGGTCAATTTCTTTCATCTTGGGTGGGGTGAATCGTCGCACGTCTCCATTCCAGTAAATTCGCGCCCCTTGAGCCCCTTCTGTAACAGCCAGGATACGAATGTGAGAGGCAAATTCCTCGATATAGGATTCATCCCCGCGAACATCTTCGATGCTGATTACCGCTGCGGTGGCTTGCTCCAACACATATCCTGCTTCAAGCCAATCGGTGAACTGAACATTCCCTTCTTTATCCCATGTCCTGAGCCATCCCTGGGGGGTCAGCCCAATGAGTGCGTTAGGGAATGCTCTCACCAGTCCTGGATCCACTTCATTTGCCACTGGACCAAGGTGCACAATTGGTGCAGAACGCCAGGTTTCAGGGATTAACGAAAGCCCTAGCCCCGGTGCTCTTTGATGAATTTTCTGAATGCGCCCCTGGGGTGTTTGAATGTTTTCGAATGTGGTGGTTTCTGGGGAGTTCAAACCTACCACTGTGTATTGAGATAAACGGGGAACGTCAAAACAAGAATCGCATGCCGTAACCACGCCTACTCTTAAGCCCAGGGCTCTTGCTGTGAGCCCTGAATAAGTGACAGTTCCACCAACTCGTGGACCTTCTGGAGTAAGATCTCGAGTGACATGCCCAACCAGCAAGTAATCAATCGGTTCTATAGGGGGTAAGGATAACATATAAAAATTATACTTGATCTGGATCTTCAGGAGAGGAAACAGGCTCTGTTGAGGATTTTTCCGTTTCCATGACGAGGTTTCTCAATGCATCGTCAATTGAGAGGGTTTCTCGACGCATCCCTGGAGCAGGGGTTCCACAGTAAGGACATAAATTCCACGATAGTTCGATGGCTTTCCCGCACTGGTGGCAGGTTTTCTTTAATCGTGTATAACATGCCGGGCAGGCTACCCAGTCCTCTTTCACTTTTCTTCCACATCCGGGACACAGAAGGCTCTCCTCGATGGTCTGAAGCAGCGCTTCTTCTTCAAGCGATTGTTGAAATTCCTCTTCCAGTGTTCTGGGGGGGCGCAGGATGAAGTAAATTAACATCCCTGGAAGGAAAAGAATTGCCACAACCAGCACAGCGAGGATGTGGACAAGCGGATCCCGGGTTCTTCGTCGAATATCCCTGAGAACCCAGAAAATCAGACTTAGCCAGAGGGCGGCGAAGAAAGCAGCCGTGAAACCTACTGAAATTAAGAGGAAGTTCGATAAAAAGGTGGGATCAACAGTCATGATTTGCTCCTCGGAAATTATAGCATGGTTACCTGTAGGGATTTAAAAAAATTTGGCTATACTATCCCTATGGCGGTAAAAGAAAATCATCCAGCGTACCGGATTCGAGATATTGAGGAGACGGACCGCCCGCGAGAACGCCTGGCGGAGTTGGGCGCTCAAGCCCTGAGCAACTCAGAATTACTGGCTATATTATTGCGCGTAGGCATGCAAGGGGAAAACGCAGTTCAATTGGGACAGCGAATTCTGGCAACTCTGGGCGGTTTGCACGGACTGCACCGCGCTTCTTTTGCAGAATTAAGTTCCATTAAAGGGGTGGGAATGGCAAAAGCCGCTCAACTTAAGGCTGCCATTGAGTTGGGACGTCGACTTGCCATGGTGGAACCACAGGAACGTGCCAGTGTCACTTCTCCATCCGATGCGGCTGAACTGGTGCGTTATGAGATGAGCGCACTTCTTCAAGAGCATTTACGGGTCATTTTGCTGGACACCCGGAATCGAGTCATCAAAATCGAAAATTTGTATATTGGATCATTAAATGCTTCCACGGTGCGCGTAGCCGAAATTTTCCGTCTTGCGATTCAGGCGTCGGCTGCTTCGCTGATTCTGGTCCATAATCATCCAAGCGGCGATCCTTCGCCCAGTCCCGAAGATATTAATTTGACCCGAACGGTTGTTCAAGCGGGAAAGATGTTGGATATCGGAGTGCTGGATCATCTTATCATCGGACAAAATCGCTGGGTAAGTCTTAAGGAGCGTGGTCTTGATTTTTCGTAGTTTTTTTGAGGTGTGCAGATGGCTGAAGTAGTAGGCAGTCTCAGAGAACATGCTACAGAAGGGGAGAAGAGAACTTTAAAGTTTCTCAGGCAAAATTTACCCAAGGAATTCACCATTTATGTAGAACCGCATATTTTCTCCACCCGAGATATCCGATACCCTGATTTTATTGTGGTAAGTAATTACGGGTACGTTGTTTTAGAAGTCAAGGACTGGATTGAGGTGCAAAAAGCCGATCCCCATCATGTTTCAATTCGGACAAGAGAGGGAAAAACCAGGGAAGAAAAAAATCCTGTGAATGTTGCCCGGGAGTATGGTATTGAATTAGAGAAAGAGATAACCAGGAAACAAAAAGAGGTGGGTTTTACCCAGGGGGAAAAAATCCCCTGGAGTTATGCAGCGGTTTTACCAAATCTTCCATCATCGGTCATTACTCAATTGTGGAAGGCTTGGGGGCAGGGATTTGTTTGGGGGGAAAGCGACCTGAGAGTACCAGATTTGCTTCTTGAACGGATGAGAAACATCTTCCCCGATTTTCGATTACAAAAGGGAGGATTATCAAAAGAACAATTAAATTTGATCCGGGCGACGATATTTCCTATCGTTGAAATAACCCGTCCAGAAGGTACAATCATTTTGGACTCAGCACAAGAAAGTATCATTGCAGAACCTGTGCAATTGGAGAAGCCTCATCAAACGAAAGCACAGGAGAAAGAGGCACGGCTTCAGCGTTTATTTGAAGAAGTACAATCGGCGCCTGATCAGGAAGAAGAACTTCCTCCTGAAGGGGTTAGTCTGGTTAAGAACATTTCGATCCGACTACTGCGTGGGTTTGCGGGTAGTGGCAAGACGCTGGTTTTGATTCAACGTGCTCGCTATCTTTCAAAACTTTATCCTGAATGGAGGATCGCAGTTGTTACTTACAATAAACTTTTACAAGAATGGCTTGAAAGCGAATTAGAAGGTACGGGCGTTAAGGTTAAGACTTTCCATGGTTTGTGTTATTCGTTGCTCCCCGAGACGTTACAAGTAGATGATGATCAAAAGGATGCCTTATTGGATAAATGGCTTGATAATGCGCGAAGTGATTACCCAATAGTGGAAATGATCGGAAAAAATGCGATAAAGCAGGAATTGAACTGGATCAGGGAAATGGGGATCGTTCGAGACGAAGATTACATTCAAATCGAACGGCATGGCGTTGGGACAAAATTTCGACTTTCAAGAGGGTATCGAGAAGGTGTTTTTAAACTTCTCCAAGCCTATCGTCAGTACCTGCGACAAAATAAGTTGTGGGATTGGAGTGAATTGCCATACTACGCTCTGGAACACCTGGAATCTTCTTCGGAGAGCGAAATTCAAAAGTTCAACGCTATTCTCATTGATGAGGCGCAAGATTGGGCTCCGATTTGGTTTCGCGTGATTCAGCACTTTCTCCTTCCCGATCAAGGGATTCTGTTCCTTGCCGATGATCCATCGCAGAGCATTTATCGGCTTTTTTCCTGGAAAGAAAAAGGAATTCATGTGGTTGGCAGGACGCGCTGGTTACGAACACCTTATCGAAACACGTGGGAAATTTACAATGCTGCGTATCAGTTGATTAAAGACAATCCGGAAATTCAAAAATCATTACAGGATACAGGTGAATTTTTCCTACCAGAGTTGGAACCAGAAAAAATGCGTCACGGGGCGAAACCGGTTTTAAGGCAGTGTGAGAACCTGAATGATGAACTCAGTTTCATCAGGAATACAGTCTTATCCCTTGTAAAACAAGAAGTGCGTGAGAATCAGATTGCTGTACTGGTGCGTGCAAGGAAGGATGTTGAACCCGTTAAGGGGGCTCTTAAGGGAACCGATGTGATTGTCAATCCTATTCACGGATTTAAAGGTTTGGAGAAACAGGCCATAATTCTTCCCTTTCTTCAAAAGATATTTGCTTCTTCAAATGAAGTTGAAGATCTTCGGTTGCTTTATATGGCAATGACTCGCGCTCGTTCACATCTGTACATGAGTTATTCCGGTCCCCTTCCAAGAGTAATAGACAAACTCAAAAATGCGGGTTGGGTAGATTTCCTTGGTTTTTGACGAATCAGTGGGACAGTCTTTGACAAGATTGGCAACTTACCTTAAAATAAGCCGTCGGGCAATCATACGAAAGTGAAGGGCTACGATTCATGAAAGAGTATAAAACTGAGGCAATTCGAAACATCGCATTGGTTTCACACAGCAGTGCAGGAAAGACCATGCTTTCTGAGGCTTTCTTGCATGTTACAGGGGCTACTACCCGCTTAGGTAGAATTGAGGATGGAACAACCGTTTCCGACTTCGAAGAGGAAGAAATTCGTCGTGGTATTTCCTTAAGCACCTCGGTGATTCCGGTCGAATATAAAGACGTAAAAATCAATGTATTGGATACACCGGGTTACCTTGACTTTGTCGGCGAGGTCATTTCTGCCTTGCGCGTGGCAGATAGTGCGATTGCGCTGGTAGACTCGGTCGCCGGCGTAGAGGTAGGTACCGAGATTACCTGGCAGTATCTGGATAAATTCAATCTTCCTCGCTTTGTCTTGATCAACAAAATGGATCGCGACAACGCCAATTTCAAAAAGGCGCTCGCATCGGTCCAGGAATTCTCTTCGGTGCGTCTCATTCCGGTGCAGTTACCCTGGGGAGAAAAACAAGCCTTCCAGGGAGTGATTGACCTGCTGACCATGAAAGCCTACAAAGGTGATGGCAAAACGGTTGTGGAAATTCCTGCCGAGTACCGCTCCGAAGCAGAAGAAGCGCGAACTGCCCTGATTGAAGCAGCAGCCGAGGGCGAGGATGCTCTGTTAGAGAAATACCTTGAGACCGGTGAGTTAAGCCCGGAAGAAATTATCCGCGGTTTGAAAGCCGTGGTGCGTAATGTCAGTTTTGCTCCTGTGTTTGTGGCGGCTGGCGTAGCCGAAATAGGCATTATTCCATTGCTGGATGCCATTGTAAATCTGATGCCTTCACCGGCAGAAATCCCGACTCCTGTGGCTCAGGGTAAGGATGGGGATGAAAAACTGCCTGCTTCGGATGCGGGTCCGCTGGCTGTTTATGTTTGGAAGACCACTGCGGATCCCTTTGTGGGTAAATTGACCTACTTCCGCGTTTACTCTGGTGTGGTTAACTCCGATACCCGGGTTTGGAATCAGACTAAAAGCGTCGAAGAGCGCTTTGGCACTGTTGCAGTGATGCGAGGGAAAGAAACCTTCCCGATGAAAGTCATCCACGCAGGTGATTTGGGCGTCGTGCCGAAACTGGCGGAAACTTCGACGGGGAACACTTTATGCGATAAAGCGCATCCGCTGGTACTGCCTGAACCCGAGTACCCGGGGGCTCTCTATCAGGTGGCAATCAGTCCCAAGACCCAAGCCGATTCAACCAAGATTTCGCCGACGCTGACCCGCCTTTGCGAAGAAGACAAGACCCTGTCCTGGCACATGGAAGCGGCAACTGGACAGACCATCCTGCAGGGCATGGGAGAGCAGCACATTGATGTGGCGCTTCGGCGTGCAGAGACCAAATTCCAGGTCAATTTGATCGCCAGTGAACCTCGCATTCCTTACCGCGAAGCGATCACCAAGAAAGGTCAGGCAATGTACCGCCATAAGAAACAGACAGGCGGTGCTGGACAGTTTGGTGAAGTCCACCTGCGCATTGAACCCCTGGCTGAAGGTGATTTTGAATTTGTCAATGACGTTTTTGGTGGCGCCATTTCATCTTCTTACATGCCTGCCATTGAAAAAGGCATCCGAAACGTTATGGCAGAAGGCATTCTGGCTGGTTACCCGATCAGCGGTGTCAAAGTATCTGTTTATGATGGAAAAGAACATCCGGTGGACTCCAAGCCCATTGCCTTTGAAATTGCTGGACGTGAAGCCTTTAAATTGGCGTTCATGGATGCTGGTCCGGTGTTGAATGAGCCGATTATGGATGTTGAAATCATCGTGCCGGAAGCCAACATGGGCGATGTATTGGGAGACTTAAACACCCGTCGGGCTCGGGTGCAGGGAATGAACTCAGAACGTGGGCATTCCATTGTGAAAGCCTTTGTTCCTCTGTCAGAAATGCTTCGCTATACCACTCAACTGCGCTCAATGACAGGCGGACGTGGTTTCTTCCGCATGAAGTTTGACCATTACGAGATGGTACCGCCTCACATTGCGCAGGAGATCATTGCCCGCGCCCAAAAGGAAAAGAAGGAAGAGTAATCTTTCTTTGAGGAGATGGAAAAGCAGTCAGGTGTTGCCTGGCTGCTTTTCTTTTTTCAGCATGGAATATAATAGGAACTTACCGGAGTGGAGGACGAAAAATGGATAATTTTCCATTGTCTGATTTTTGGGATGCTATCCTATCCAGAAATCCACGCCTGATCCAGAACGCCTTCGCATTACTGGATGAGTCATCCAAAAAAGCGGTGGTCAATCATTTACAGAAGATGATTACCGAGAGCGGTTGGCATCCTGAACAGGTCAAATCAGCCAAAGCGGCGCTTACAGTGATACAAGGGATTGGTAAGAAAACAAGGAGGATTTCATGAAAGTAACTGTGTTTGGAGGGACTTATCCAAAACCGGATACTATCCCATACGAGGAAGCGGTTCGATTGGGAAAATTACTTGCCCAGGCAGGGCACACGGTCATTAGCGGTGGATATATGGGGGTGATGGAAGCCGTTTCTAAGGGGGCGGCTCAGGAAGGAGGACATGTGATTGGCGTCACCTGTGACGAAATTGAGCGATGGCGAAGTGTTCCAAAGAATCCATGGGTCAAGGAAGAGTGGCGCCGTGCAACTTTGCCTGAGCGAATGGTAACCTTGATGGATGAAGCGGATGCAATTATTGTAATGCCGGGGGGAATTGGTACACTGGCAGAGACGGCTTTAATCTGGAATCGGATGCTCATTCAAGCCACCAAACCGAAGAAGGTGATATTGGTCGGTGAAGGGTGGAAAAAGGCAATCAATGCTTTATTTGAAGCGTTTCCGGAATATTACCCGAATGGGCATCAGGGAATGGTGCTTTTTGCCTCAACGGTGGAGGATGCCCTGAATTATCTGGCAAGTTAAGGAGAAATCCCATGGCAAATTTAACCCAGGCGGAAATCCTTCGTTATTCTCGCCATCTGGTGTTGCCAGAAGTAGGGTTAGAAGGGCAGCAGAAACTCAAAGATGCCCGTGTTCTGATTGTTGGAACAGGTGGATTGGGATCTCCAATATCTCTCTACCTGGCAGCGGCTGGGGTGGGGTGCATTGGGTTGGTGGATTACGACACGGTGGATGAAACCAATTTGCAGCGGCAAATCGTTCACGGTACTTCTCAAGTGGGAATTCCTAAAGTCGAATCGGCAAAACAGCGCATTCTTGATCTGAATCCATATGTCCATGTGGAAACCTATCAGACCGTCCTCCGCTCCGACAACGCCCTTTCAATTGCAGAAAATTATGACATTCTGGTGGACGGCACAGACAACTTCCCGACTCGATACCTGTTGAATGACCTGGCTGTATTTACTAAAAAACCGTATGTTTATGGATCCATTTTCCGTTTCGAGGGACAGGTTTGTGTCTTTGATGCTCGTGTGGGACCTTGTTACCGTTGTTTGTTTCCTGAGCCTCCGCCGCCGGGAATGGTTCCCTCATGCGCTGAAGGGGGGGTATTTGGTGTTTTACCAGGGATCGTAGGGACTCTCCAGGCAACTGAAGTCCTTAAACTGATTCTGGGTACCGGGGAGCCTCTGATTGGAAAATTGCTTTTAGTCGATGCGCTGGATAGCACTTTCCAAACAGTCCAGTTGAGAAAAAATCCTGTTTGTAAACTTTGCGGTGAGGCACCTCAAATTCAAACTTTGATAGATTATGAGGAATTTTGTGGGGTTCCAGTTGCAGGGCGACATTTGGAGCAAGATATTCCAGAACTATCTCCCCGGGATGTGGTGGAACGATTATCCTCAGGAGAGTCGTTTGCATTTCTAGATGTTCGAGATCCGGTAGAATTACAGGTATCCCGTATTCCAGGGGCTGTTGTCATTCCTGTTGGGCAACTTCCCGCCAGGGTTCAAGAACTGGACCGAGAGAAAAAATGGGTGGTTTTTTGCCGCACAGGGGAACGCTCTTCCAGGGCTGTAAAACTGCTCCAGTCGGCAGGTTTCCAGGCATATAACTTAAAAGGTGGCATTAACGCTTGGGCTGATCAAGTAGATCCCGAAATGCTTAAGTATTGATTATGGAACGCGAAACCAAACGAACATTGCTGGCTGTACTGGCACATCCGGATGATGAAACCTTTGGGGTTGGAGGCACGTTAGCCTTATATGCCCGTCAGGGTGTGGATGTGTATCTTATTTGCGCTACACGGGGAGAGGCGGGAGATGTAGAACCAAGCCATCTTCAAGGATATTCTTCGATTGCTGACCGTCGTGAATCTGAGTTACGTTGTGCGGCAAATATTCTGGGATTGAAAGGGGTTACCTTTTTGGGATATCGCGACTCGGGGATGCCGGGTTCGGTGGACAATTCTCACCCTCAGGCACTATGCGCTCAACCGGT
>FWWL01003174.1_pt1 | contig 31023 bp, 33 predicted proteins | sample 2228331 | NCBI WGS metagenome assembly FWWL01 (sample SAMEA103939775, study PRJEB20133) | metagenome
GTTTATATTAACCATATTTCATTACCTAAAATGGTAAAAAGAGGCGGTTGACCAATCATTTGTAGGATGATACTAAATTCAAGTCGTCATTGAACTGGTTTTAGTTATAGTCAGTTTTTCTCTGGAGAGGTGGTCGAGCGGTTTAAGGCACCGGTCTTGAAAACCGGCGAGGTGAGAGCCTCCGTGGGTTCGAATCCCACCCTCTCTGCCATTCTAGTAATCAAGAAGTAAAATATAAAATGATTAAAGTCCAGACACTCGTTGTTTGGGCTTTTTTGTTACATCTCTAGACGCAAAAGTGTAGGCATACACCTATTTAAGTTAAAAACATACACTAAGGATATCCGCAGAAGATTTTACTTTTAGATTGATCTAAAAGGACTTCGATAGAAGTTTTTCTTACTTTTTAAACCTAAGGAGTGTAGTGTATGTCTGGAAAAGTAAAGAATTATTATGCTGGAGGAAATACAGCAAAAGGATTTTATAGTTATTTTGATTCTGTTCTTCAAAATCTAGACCGATTGTTTATTCTTAAAGGAGGTCCAGGAACGGGAAAGTCATCTTTAATGAAAAAAATTGGTGAAGATATGGTCGAACGGGGGTATGACATTCAATTGATTCATTGTGCTTCCGACAATGATTCCGTTGATGGACTTATCATTACTAACCTAAAGGTTGGTATCGTTGATGGTACAGCACCACATGTCATTGAACCGAAAATACCCGGTGCAATTGGAAACTATATTAATTTAGGAAGTGCATGGGATTCCGTCCAATTGGCTTCATCAAAAGATGAAATTAAAAAGATCAATGATAAGATTTCTGATGCATATCAGATGGCCTATTATACTTTTGATCAAGCGTTAAGAATACATGATGAATGGGAAAAAATTTATATTGGTAATATGAATTTTCAAGAAGCAGATAATGTAACAAATGAATTGATTCAACTATTCTTTAAAAATACAACGAAGCCTAAAAGTTCAACTGTTCGTGACATGTTTTTCGGCGCTGCTACTCCCAATGGTCCCGTGGATTTTATATTCAAAAGAGATATTTTATTAAGGGACGCCCCGGTTCAGGAAAATCTACATTGTTGAAAAAATTAGTTACCGCAGCGAAAGAAAGAGGATTTGACGTTGAAGTTTACCATTGTGGCTTCGATCCAAACAGCCTCGATATGGTGTTACTTCCAGAACAGAGTATTGCTATTTTCGATAGTACAGCGCCTCATGAGTATTTTCCAAGTCGTGACACGGATGAGGTTGTCGATATGTATACTAGAACGATAACTCCGGGTACGGATGAAAAATATGCTACTGAAATCAAAGACATCGTTCAACGGTATTCCTCTAAGATGAAGGAAGCAACATCTTACTTAGCTGAAGCAAAATTGCTCCACGATAAGCTTGAGAATCTATATATTGCCTCGATGAATTTTGGTATAGTGGAGCAACTCAGACTAGAAATCCAGAGTGAAATTGACCGTCTAGAAATAGCTTTCAAATCCGATTCAGTCACTTACTTTCGATAAAGAATAAATAAATCCTCTACCTAAGACGTGGTAGAGGATTTTTATTGCGTAAAATGAGAACTCATGGTACTGTTTTGTCTTAGTTAAGAAGAGGCTTATCGTGGGGGATTAAAATGAGAACAGATCGTCTTCCGGTTCCACCGGTATTCATATTAGCAATTGGCATAATCGCAGTGTCTTTTTCTGCAATTTTTATTAAATGGTCAGATGCACCTTCGTCAGTGATTGGAATGTACAGGCTACTGTTTACCGTTCTATTAATGTTACCCTTTATAGGGAAGCATATCCTAGAGATTCAATCGATTTCTTTGAAACATTGGTTGTTACTTGTTTTATCAGGTTTTTTCCTAGGTCTTCATTTTTTATTGTGGATTGCATCACTTAAGTATACGACTGTCGCAAGTTCTACGATATTAATGACACTACAGCCCGTATTCGCGATGTTAGGTGCTTATATCGTTTTTAGGGAGCGCACATCGTTAATAGCTATTGTGAGCATTGGAATTGCCATGTTTGGAACTGGATTAATCGGTTGGGGCGATATGGAAATTTCTTCAACGGCTATATTTGGTGACATTCTTTCCGTTTTAGGAACGTTAGCCGTAGCCATTCATTTGCTTTTTGGTCAAAAACTTCGACTACATATCTCTTCTTATGTATATAGCATTCTTGTTTTTTTCTTTGCTGCTATCGTTTTTACAAGCTACAATATCATTTCTAATATCCCCATGGTTGGTTTCCCCGCACGTGAATGGGGAATATTTCTCTTGCTGGCGGTCGTTCCAACCGTATTTGGACATGTACTATTTAATTATTTGTTGAAATATGTAAAGGCAACAACGATATCGATGGGTATTTTAGGAGAGCCTGTGGGTGCGAGTATACTAGCTTACTTTATGTTAGGAGAGTTCATTACTCCTTTTCAAGTCATTGGAGGAGTGCTATCCATTACGGGAGTTATGTTGTTTTTAAAATCGAATAAAAATCAAATGTAACAAATTCCATATTTAACTATATCTATTTGTCCATACATTAAGCTTGACAATACATATGATAATCTATCATCGTTGTTCATTACTTAATGGGGGTGCGTGGCAATAAAGAGTAGAATAAAAGGCAATAACTGGGTACGTCAACATAGAAGTAAATTAAATCTCCCCCTTAGAAAGCTTATATATAAGATAGATCAACGATCTAAGAAGATACAGAATAAAGTTTCTATCATTGTTCAATTTAATCGTAGAGTTACGAACAACATGATTCGTTCTGTATATAAACAGTTTAATATGAAAAGCAACCCAACACATAGATTAAATATGATTAATTCGATCGCGTTAATGATCTCGATTGCAGAATTAAAAAGAATATGTACGTCAGATTTAGTGCGGCGTATTTATTTATGCCGTACGTTACGCCCAGATCTGATTACTGCTACTCCTATTGTAAAATCATCTTTTGCTCATAAGGAAGGATATACAGGCAAAGGTATAACGATTGCCTTAATCGACAGCGGAATTTACCCACATGCAGATTTATCTAGTCGAATCATTGCCTTTAAAGATTTTATTAAAGGGAAATCCTCTCCTTATGATGATAATGGCCATGGAACCCATGTAGCTGGTTGTGCTGCCGGAAATGGCAGACGTTCAAAAGGGAGGTTTAAAGGTACCGCTCCCGAAGCGAACATTGTTGGCGTTAAAGTTATGGATGAAAAAGGTTATATACTAGAGCCAAACGTAATAGCAGGAATTGAATGGTGTATGGCTAATCGAAAACGTTATAAAATACGTGTAATAAACTTATCTTTAGGTATACCAAAAACAGTCACATGTGCCGATGATCCGCTTTGTCAGGCTGTTGAAAAAGCAGTCAAAATCGGAATTACCGTCGTAAAGTCTGCAGGAAACAGAGGACCTGAAAAAGGTACAATTACATCACCTGGAAATAGTTCAGCTGTAATTACAGTAGGCTCTTCATTTACTCAAAAAGTGGGTTCCAACAAATTAGAAAAGGTTGCTACATTCTCTTCGCGTGGTCCTTCGTTGTACGATGAACAAATGAAGCCAGATATTGTTGCTCCCGGCGTTTCGATTACCTCTTTGCGTGTTCCAGGTTCTTATCTAGATCGTTCGTTTCCGAAGTTGCGAAGACGTAAGAAATATTTTACTTTATCGGGTACAAGTATGTCCGCACCGATCGTCACTGGAATCGTTGCGCAAATGTTACAAAAGAATCCGACATTAAAACCGAATCAAGTAAAAGCACAATTGAAAAGTAACGCTCGCTCATTGAATCTCCCTTCTTACGTACAAGGTAGAGGGCGTGTGGATGTTAAATTTCTACTTAGCAGAAAAATCCGACTATCGATTCGACGATAGACGGATTTTTTCATTGGTGTTAATCTATAGAAGAATGTCATGCAAATATTCCATAAACTAACACAAATAAGAAGGTTAAGCTTATATGAACACACCTGTCCCACAACAATCGATGTATCGTATTTTATTTGCTATTAGCTTTGTACATTTACTTAATGATTCTGTGCAAGCGGTAATACCCGCGATCTTCCCCATATTAGAGAAATCGATGAATTTATCCTATTTACAACTTGGGATCATTTCCTTTGCCTTGAACATGACGTCTTCCATCATGCAGCCCGTTGTTGGATGGTATGCCGATAAAAAACCGCTACCCTTTTTATTGCCACTAGGTATGGGATGCACGTTTATAGGTATGTTAGGCTTAGCATTTGCTCCTAATTACTTCATGATCGTTCTGTCCGTCTTATTTGTCGGATTAGGCTCAGCTGTGTTCCACCCTGAAGGATCCCGTGTCGCCTATATGGCTGCTGGGTCGAGAAGGGGTCTAGCCCAGTCTATTTATCAAGTAGGCGGTAATACTGGTAATTCACTTGCTCCTATTATGACCGTTCTCATTTTCGTTCCTCTTGGACAGAGGGGGGCTATTTGGTTCACAGCTGTTGCTGCACTAGCAAGTGTGGTACTTATCTTCATCGCTTCGTGGTATCAAAAGCAACTTGGTGTTAATCCCCGAGTTATCAAACAGAAACCAACAAAGCAAATCAACAAAGAGAAAATGAAACGTATTCGTTATGCTATTATGTTACTCGTACTTTTGGTATTCGCTCGTTCATGGTACGGAGCGAGCATTTCAAACTTTTTCGCCTTGTATCTTATTGATGAATATTCCCTATTAATTGAAGAAGCACAGGTTTATATATTTATTTTCTTAGCTGCCGGAGTGGCAGGGACATTTTTCGGTGGTCCGTTAGCTGACCGATTCGGGAAGAGGAATTTAATTATGTTTTCAATGCTAGCTTCAGCTCCGCTAGCGATTATTCTTCCACACGTAAATCTATTTTGGTTGTATCCTATTTTTTTCATTAATGGATTTATTATATTATCAAGTTTTTCTGTAACCGTTGTTTATGCTCAAGAATTGGTTCCAGGCAAAATAGGCATGGTATCGGGATTGATTGTTGGATTAGCCTTTGGCATGGGTGCGATTGGATCAGTTGTATTAGGTGGACTAGCTGATTTATTCGGATTGAAGCTTGTGATGATATTAAGTGGTTTCCTTCCACTTATCGGGATATTAACGATCTTCCTGCCTTCAGATAAGAAGATTAACTCGTGGGCTTTATCTAATGAATGATTCCTTCTGTCCCACTCTACATTCAGTAAAGCCATTACTGCTTCTTCAGCACTTATGATGACCAACAAACCCCAGTCACGTGGTCCTGGGGTTTGTTGGTTTCAAATCGATACTAGTCTCGTCCATAACCTACATCTTTTGACGGATGCATAAAGGGAACACCTTGTGATTTAATTCCGTGTTCCATTAATTCTTGATTTTCCTCTGAGTTCCACCCGATATCGTTTGTTGGATGAACCCACCGATCTCCGGCCATTATGGAGGGGTCTGTTTCTTCACTCCAATTATTTAACGGAGAATGAGGGGATTCGTAAAAACTATCGCCAATAACAACGCCGAATTCATTTACGAATGGTTCACGTTTTTGATCGTTTTCCTCGTTTGAAACAGGAGCACGTCGCTGATGAGGCATCGATATAGGAGTGGAATTTGTTTTATCCTTCTTTTCTTTACTTATGATAGGTCATCCTCTCGCGAGATATTGTTCGTAGTTTGACCTAAATTCATCATCATTATTCTTATCTTCTGCTCGTAAGATGTCAGGAATAGTATATAATGTGAGTACAATGAACAGATATTTTTAATTGTATTACTAATGGCATATTAAAGGAGAATCCTAATGCTCTATCTCGCTATTATTCTAAGCTATTTGCTTGGATCCATTCCATTTGCTTTATTAATTGGTAAAGTGTTTTACAAAGCGGATATACGTAATCATGGTAGTGGTAACTTAGGTGCAACTAACTCGGTTAGAGTTCTTGGTCCAAAGGCAGGCGCTTTAGTCGCTCTGGGCGATGTTGCAAAAGGAACTATTGCAGCTTCGTTGGTCTATGTCTTTAACCTTGATATCGATCCATTTTTACTCGGATTAGCAGCCATATTAGGACATTGTTTTCCGATATTTGCGGGATTTCGCGGAGGAAAGGCTATTGCAACGATTGCAGGTGTATTAGTGGTCGCAAACCCATTGCTTGCGATCCTTACTTATGTCATTTTCTTCGCTGTAATCTGGGCAACTAAATATGTAGTCTTTGGTTCGTTATCTGTTGGTTCCTCTTTATTATTATTTTCAATTATGATGAACGATTTACTTTATGTCAGTATTAGCGTGTTTCTTGTTTTCTTTCTTTTGTATTTACATCGTGTAAATATTAAGAACTTAATGAATAAAAACGAACCGAAAGTAAATGACAAACGAATAAAGGAAGACCGTATATAACTTATATTATTTGATTCTAAAGCAGAACAGTCCCAATCATAGCTAATAAAGGAGACTCAAAATAGTGATTCAATCCCATCCACGCTTGCTAGATACGTTGAATCGTCCTCTTCATGATTTAAGAATCTCCGTGACGGACAGGTGTAATTTTCGCTGTAGATATTGTATGCCCGAAGAAATATTCGGCCCGGAATTTACATTTCTTCCGAAAGAACAACTGCTTTCCTTCGAAGAAATGACACGTCTTATTCGTACGTTCGTTCCACTTGGTGTAGAAAAGACTCGGATTACAGGTGGAGAACCGTTATTGCGTAAAGATATCCATTCACTTATCGAGATGATCCGCGAAATAGACGAAATAAAAGATATTGCGATGACAACTAACGGATCGTTATTAGCTAAATTTGCTTATAAGTTAAAAGATGCCGGTCTAGATCGTGTCACGGTAAGCCTCGATAGCCTCGATCAAGAACGATTTGGGAAAATGAACGGAGTAGGATTTGCCGTAAAAGACATTCTTAATGGAATTGATGTCGCCGCGGAAGCAGGTCTTGAAGTGAAAGTCAACATGGTCGTCCAAAAAGGGATCAACGAACAAGATATTCTTCCGATGGCGAAATATTTTAAGGAAAAGGGTCATATTATTCGATTTATTGAATACATGGATGTGGGCAATTCGAACGGATGGAAGCTAGAGCACGTTTTACCAAGTAAAGACATTTTAAAACTCATTGATACTGAAATGCCACTTAAACCAGTAAACCCAAATTATTATGGGGAGGTTGCAACACGTTATACTTATCAAGATACCGATGGTGAAATTGGTTTTATTTCTTCCGTGACACACGCTTTTTGTTCAACATGTACTAGAGCACGCTTGTCTGCAAATGGACATCTATACACGTGTTTGTTTGCCTCCAAAGGTTTTGATTTATTAACCCCGCTTAGAAAAACGGAAGATGATCATGATATAGCTATTTTAATTCATGACATTTGGAATAAGCGAGAGGACCGGTACTCGGAGATGCGCCTTGAGAACACCCCAGAATTAATAAATCGAACGAAGGTAGAAATGTCTCACATCGGCGGTTAATGAGAATGAAGGGGAGAACGCATGAAAAATACAGATGACTTTTTAATTACAAATCGCAAAATCTCTATTGAGGATGTCATTTCGAAGGTTGTGCATCCAGATGCAGGTGCAATCAACACGTTTATCGGCACTGTACGTGAAATGACAAAGGGCAAAAAAACCTTATATTTAGAATACGAGGCCTATACCTCTATGGCTGAGAAGAAACTATTACAAATTGGTACAGAAATCACTGAAAAATGGCCAGAGAGCAGGACTGCAATTACACACCGTATTGGTAGGCTAACCATTTCCGACATTGCTGTTGTCATCGCAGTCTCCACACCTCATCGGGCTGACTCATTCGAGGCATGCCGTTATGCCATTGAGCGCATTAAAGAAATGGTTCCAATATGGAAAAAAGAAAATTGGGAAGACGGGGAGTCATGGATCGGAAATCAGAAGGAAACGGTTGACTACCCATCCGGAAAACCGGGGGATATGATCATTGATTAAACTACAATTATTTGCAGGTATAGCTGAGAAATTAGGTTCGAAGCAAGTCGTATTGAACGTGGACGAAATGACCGTAATAGAATTAAAAACAGTTTTATCCAAACAATATCCTTCGATTGCTACAGACCTTCAACAGGCAATGATCGCGATCAATGAAGAATTTGTGTCGGGAAATACACGTATTCAACAGCATGATGTCGTAGCCATTATACCACCAGTAAGCGGAGGGTAAAGATAATGGATATGACTGAAGACCGATATTCTCGGCTCGTATTATTTTCACCAATTGGGCATGTTGGGCTAAACAAACTTTCCTCGAAACACGTATTGATCATTGGTGCGGGAGCATTAGGAACTGCGAACGCTGAATCGTTGGTCCGAACTGGCATTGGGGAGTTGACAATCGTTGATCGAGATTATGTGGAATGGAGTAACCTCAGCAGACAACAGCTCTATTCTGAGAGTGATGCTGTTGCCAGATTACCTAAAGCGATTGCAGCGGAAAATCGATTAAGACAAATTAATTCAAAGATGATCGTAAAAGGAATCGTTGCCGATGTTACGATCAATGAAATAATGGACTTACTACATAATGAAGTAGACTTGATTATTGATGCAACAGACAATTTTGATATCCGTTTGATCATTAACGATGCTGCTCAGAAGTATGGAATTCCTTGGATATATGGTGCCTGCGTAGGAAGCTATGGGTTAAGTTATACTATCATTCCTGGTAAAACCCCCTGTTTAAACTGTCTGTTAGAGTCGATTCCCATCGGTGGTCCGACTTGTGACACAGTAGGAATTATTCCTTCGACTGTACAAATGGTCGCCGCACATCAAACAACCGAAGCAATGAAAATATTAGTTGAAGACTTCGATGCACTCCGACAATCGTTTGAGACATTTGATCTCTGGAAGAACCAAAGCGCCTCAATCAAAGTTGATAAGATGAAAAAAGATCATTGTCCCTCATGTGGGACAAATCCAACCTTTCCTTATCTTTATGCTTCTAACCTTACGAAGACTGCTGTGTTGTGTGGAAGGGATACGGTTCAAATCAGGCCGGCGACAATGAAAATGAGAGATTTGGATGAATTAGCAAATCTATTAAAAAGTCATCCTGGAAAAATTGAGAAAAACCCTTATTTACTATCATTCACCATTCAAGACCATCGACTAGTCGTGTTTAAGGACGGAAGGGTTCTCGTTCATGGAACGAAAGATATTGCAGAAGCAAAAAGCCTCTATTACCGTTTTCTTGGGTAATTGAGGCTTTGTTTGAAATAATGGAAATATAACTTTCATCACCTAATCGATATGGTTTTAACCATGAATAGCCGTTGTCCGATCTTTTATTTTTCGTTCTACATAAAAAACAACTACGAGGAACGCTATACCACCTAATAGACGGATGGTTGTTGAAATAGACATCGCATGAAACATTCCCAACTTATCAAGCATAAAAACTCCAAATTGTGGAGCTATAAAACCAATGATCCCCAACAGAACGTTATAATTAGCAAGGTAAGTCGTTCTATTATCTTCCGGTGATACTTTCAAAAGTTGATTAAATAAGAGCATAACTGTACCTGCAACAAACAGTCCTGTCCATAAGTTAATGATCGTAAGATAAACAAAATTCGTAGATAATACCGTTAAGATCGGTGCTGTTGCCATCCCCATGGCTGCGACGAACAGCATCATAGAATTTCCCCATCGATCTGCTGATTTCCCCCACCACTTATAGCTTACAACCTGTGCAATTTGATTTGCTACGGCAAACAAACTTAGCCAAAATGCATCAACATGTGCATGCTTAATTTGATAAATACTAAATAACGGCCATGCCATCTGCCACCCAAAATTAAACAGTAAAGCACTGAGCACAAAAAATAAGAAGGGCTTGTTTTTAAAAAGTGAGAAAGCGGAAATAAGCTTCTTTTTTGATCGACTATCCATTATTGTCTTCGTTTTTTTATATTCAATATGTTTCATTAAATAATAAACTTCGAGTAATCCAAAAATAAAGGCAAGGAGGAAAAGAAATTGATAGGGTAGGGCAAATTTTTTGTCATATAAACTTAGTATGGATCCCGTAAAGAGCGTTATGAGCATACCGGCAAACGTTAGTACCCTATTCCGTTGGCTAAAGAAACCGCCGCGTCGATCTTCAGGAATTAGATCACCAATAAGTGATTGCCATGATAAATTTGCTAAAGCTCCAGGAATATTCATTAGTGCTATAAAGGCTACTAGAATCCAAGCTTTACCATCTATTGGTAGGAAAGGTAGAAGAAACATAAACAAAAACATTAATCTCATCGACAGTGTCGACATTGCAGCAAATGTTTTTTTCGATTCTAAGCGATTAATCCACATCGCCCCAGGGATCATGACAAACAATCCAACAAGGGAAGGAAGCGAATTAATTAAACCAATCTGTTGATTGGTCGCACCTAAAGCAGAGATTGCAAACAGAGGTATGTACCCATTATTTAATACCGTTAGAGCAAATATGGAAGAGGTTCCACCAAGAATACTAATTTTCTCATTTTTCATCGTTGTTTTTATATCGACATTCATGATTGTAACAACCTACCTCTATTTTAGTAAAACTAGTTTGGCTAATTATATACCCTCTTCATGAAATAGAGAAGATATAATTTCGTGCAAATAAAATCAAATTATTGGAGAACGTGCAGGAGTTATTATCAATTTATCGAATGAAAATAGACATAGACCTATGATCGGTCTGCATATATTTTTATTGACTAATGTGGAAGGGGGAAAGAGTAATGGAATGGATGCAATTGCTCGTGTTAGTCCATGTTTTATCAGCAATCATTGGGATTGGACCAACGTTTTTCGCTCACGTACTTACGAGAAAGAACCAGACTGTTCAGGAATATAGAACGTCTTCATTTCTTGCAAGTAAGTTAGAGTATTTTCCTAAAATAGGTGGAACTATCGCTTTATTAACTGGGATTCTTCTCGTTATTATCGGAAATTACGGTAGCTTCATGCAATTCTGGCTCATAGGCGCTTTAGTTCTTTATATTGTTATTCAAATCGTTATAATTGGATTGGTCATGCCAATTACAAAAAAATTAGTGCATTGGGTCAATGATCCAAAGAATCAGAACGAAACTGAATTTCCTGTGGAGCAAAAGAAACAACTCGTAAAAGTAGAAAACTTGTTTTACGTAGCCTCAACATTAGGTGTGTTGCTTTTTGTTTTGATGATTATTAAACCTCACTATTAGAGGTCGTTAAACAGATTTAATAATAGATGATTACACATCATACAAAGAAGCCGCTTTCTATGAGCGGCTTCTTTGTACTTTCTCCGATTGTTTGACGAATGTACTGAAATCTAATTCCTCGTTTTTAAATTTCGCTTTTAATTCTTCTAACTTTAATCTTTTTAAGATCGAGTCCAAATACTTCTTTGTACGTAACAACGTAATCTTGTCAACTTCTGACATTCCAAGTAAGTTTCCTTTTAGATCCTTTACAATTATATTTACGTCTTCAACTAGTGGATTCAGAGATAGAAGTATCGATTCAGCAGATTTAATCAAATTGTAATCCCTCCAATAATTCAACATTTTACATCTATATGAATGATGACGATAAAACATTCGTGGAAAAGCAAGTGAAATAATTGATTGACAGGTGAACGAAGTGCCTGTTAAGATGTGTTAGTGTCTTAATAATGAATATTTTGGAAAGAGGAGGTCTAGTCATGAACAACGTAATAACTATTCATAACCAAATAAACTTCATACATCATGATGTGACCCATCCATTTGTTTCGAAATAGCTCATTCATATTTAAATTGTACATATGAATTCTAGTTCAAATGGCTCAGGTTACGATCGGTCGTAACGTGTGCTTTTATTTTACTCCCGTCTATATAGGAGGCATGTCGCTTACGAGCGGCATGCTTTTTTTGTTCGTAACTTTCATTCGTTTTAGATTCGAAAAGCGAGAGGAGAATTGAGTTTATGTTTTCTGTTTTAAAAAAGCTAGGTTGGTTTTTCAAATTATATTGGAAACGATATACCATTGCTGTAAGTTTATTAATTGTTGTTAGTGTGCTTGAGGTCATCCCACCAAAATTGATTGGAACAGCCATCGACCATATCTATGTTGGTACGATGACAAGTGAACGACTCGTTGAATTGCTCACCTTGTTCGGGGTGTTAATTGTGGCAATATATTTAATTACTTATATTTGGAGCTACATGTTATTCGGTGGAGCATTTCTAGTAGAACGGATTCTACGTTCTCGGTTCATGAAGCATCTTCTTACTATGACTCCGACGTTTTATGAAAAAAATAGAACGGGAGATTTAATGGCACGTGCAACCAATGATTTAAAGGCTGTCTCAGTGACAGCTGGTTTTGGAATATTAACCTTGGTTGACTCAAGTATTTATATGGTGACTATTCTTTTAACGATGGGTATTTTAATTAGTTGGAAATTAACGCTTGCTGCATTGCTACCGTTACCTATTATTGCGATTGCGATTCGAATTTACGGTAAGATGTTACACGAACGTTTTTCGACCGCACAGGATGCTTTCGGTGATATGAACGATGGCGTACTTGAAACCATCGCAGGCGTTCGGGTGATACGTGCTTACGTTCAAGAAAAAGCTGCTCAGCAAAGATTTCATGACGTCACAGAAGATGTTTTTCAAAAGAATATATCTGTAGCAAGAATTGATTCCTTGTTCGAGCCAACGATTAAAATCGTTGTCGGATTAAGCTATTTAATTGGTCTAGGTTACGGAGCTTATCTCGTTTTTCAAAGTGCGATTACGCTTGGAGAGCTTGTTTCCTTTAACGTTTATCTTGGTATGTTAATTTGGCCGATGTTAGCGACCGGTGAATTGATTAACATTATGCAAAGAGGAAATGCTTCCCTTGATCGTGTTAATGAAACTTTATCTTATGTCCCTGATGTTCAGAATGGCGAGACAACGAAAAAGGTCCATTCGCCTGACACAGTCGAATTCGACAAAGTGACTTTTCGTTATCCATCTGCTCAGGTTGATAATTTAACAGAAATATCTATTGAAGTTGAACGAGGGCAAACGCTTGGTATACTTGGTAGAACAGGTAGTGGAAAAACAACGTTATTAAAGCAACTGCTACGTGAATATCCACTCGGTTGTGGAACGATCAAGATTTCACAAACACCAATTGAAAACATTACAATAGATGACCTTCATAGCTGGATTGGGTACGTTCCACAAGATCAAATGTTATTTTCTAAATCGGTTCGTGAAAATATCTGTTTAGGATACAACAAAGCGACTGAAGAACAGATTCTCCACGTCTTAGATCAAGCTTCTTTTCGTAAAGATATACATGTCCTGTCTGACGGGATAGAAACTTTAGTAGGGGAAAAGGGCGTAGCTTTGTCTGGAGGTCAAAAGCAACGTATCGCCATAGCGAGAGCATTGCTCATTAACCCTGAAATATTGGTGCTTGATGATGCCATGTCAGCGGTAGACGCTAAGACAGAAGCCCAAATTATCGCCAATATTCGTCGTGAAAGGATCGGAAAAACGACATTCATTACGACACATCGAGTATCTGCTGTCCAACATGCCGATTGGATTGTTGTATTAGACGGAGGTAGAGTAATAGAAGAAGGAAAACATGAACAACTATTAGCCATGAATGGATGGTATAAAGAACAGTTTAATCGACAACAAGTTGAAGCAAGTTTGTCTGAAGAGGAGGTGGAGGTATGCACGTTAGAAAACGTTTAACCAAATATGCAGTACTATTTAAAAAGACGATAATATTGGCATTAATTATGCTTACCTTAGCCGTAATAGCAGAATTGTCTGGTCCTTTCATTGCTAAGAAAATGATTGATAGTCATATTTTAGGGATTGAGCTCCCATGGTACGAAACGGTGACATCAGGAAGCGAATCTGTTAACTATAATGATCAATGGTATAAACGAAGTGATCGTTTTTCAGAGCTGGAAACTCATGGTGGGGAAGTACGGATTCTCCAAGTTGGTCGAGACTATTTCTTCTTAGATCAGCCCCTCGACTTCGACGGTGAACGATCTATTAAGGAAGGAGTCCTCACGATAACAAGAGGAGATGAACGTGAGACTTATGAAGTGCAGCCATTGTCAAAGCAACACGTATTTTCCTTCTATCAACCTGAGATTAGTGGGTTGTTAACTCTTTCAGGGATTTATTTGACATTAATCATCTTTGCTTCGGTGTTTCAATACGGCCAGAAATACTTTCTTCAAACGTCGGCTAATCGTGTAATACAAAAAATACGTCAAGATGTTTTTAACCATATTCAAAAGCTACCGATATATTATTTCGATAATCTACCTGCAGGAAAAGTCGTTTCGCGAGTGACTAACGATACTGAAGCGATACGTGAGCTATTTGTTACTGTGTTAGCGACATTTTTTACGGGGACTATTTATATAACTGGTATCTTTATCGCCTTGTTCCTATTAGACGTACGATTAGCTTTGATTTGCTTAACGATTGTACCAATCATTGTCGTATGGATTATCGTTTATCGAAAGTACGCATCGAAATATAATCGCATCATTCGATCCCGTTTAAGTGACATCAATGGAATGATTAACGAATCCATTCAAGGAATGTCTATCATTCAAGTATTTCGCAGGCAAAAGGAAACGAATAAAGAATTCGACCACATGAATGATGAACATTTCAAATACCAAAATAAACTACTGAATCTAAATTCTATAACTTCATTTAATCTCGTGCACGTGTTTAGAAATCTTTCATTTGTCGCACTCATATGGTATTTCGGAGGGGCTTCGATAGGAGTGGGTAGTGTAATATCTCTTGGAGTCTTATACGCTTTTGTTGACTATTTAAACCGACTTTTTCAGCCGATTACAGGTATGGTTAATCAATTGGCCCAATTGGAGCAAGCAATCGTAGCCTCGGAAAGAGTGTTTGAGCTACTTGATGAAGAGGGAGAAGATGTTGCATCTGGTATGATGGAACGATATGACGGAAATGTTACATTTAAAGACGTCTCCTTTGCTTATAAAGACGATGATGTGTTAAAAAACATTTCATTTGAAGCACGTCAAGGTGAAACAGTAGCATTGGTCGGACATACGGGTTCAGGAAAAAGTTCAATTATGAATGTATTGTTCAGATTTTATGATATCCGAGAAGGACTAATCACCATTGACGGTGTAAACATTCAAGATGTTCCTAAACAACATTTACGTCAGCATATGGGAATCGTTCTCCAAGATCCTTTTCTATTCACGGGTACGATCGCATCAAACGTCGGTCTAGACGATTCGAATATTAGTAGGGAACAGATTGAAAAAGCACTTTGTGATGTTGGCGCAGATTACCTACTTCGTCATCTTCCTAAAGGATTTGACGAACCCGTTATAGAGAAAGGAAGCACATTATCTGCAGGACAGCGTCAATTGATTTCCTTTGCAAGAGCACTTGCTTTTAATCCATCGATTTTAATCTTAGATGAAGCGACATCCAGTATTGATACGGAAACGGAAGCGATTATTCAACAAGCACTTGAAGTTTTGAAAAAAGGACGAACGACTTTCATCATCGCACATCGCCTTTCAACGATAAAAAGTGCAGATCAAATCCTTGTCCTTGATCGTGGTGAGATTGTGGAGAGAGGCAATCATGAGGAACTAATGATGAAAAAAGGAAGATATTATCAAATGTATCAGTTGCAGCAAGGTGTAGCTTAAATATGAAGTCAAACAAAACTCCCATCGGCTTTTAGCCGTGGGAGTTTTGTTTGCATTATGAGCATTCGTCGACCGATTACGTTAATATAGTCAAAAAATTTGACTTCGCACAGTAAATCGTTTGTCAAAGTAGTCAGTTTGTACTATAATGCATAAAAGCATAAAAGCATAAAAGCATAAAAGCAGTAAAGTATATAAGTATAAAAGCGGAAAGGAGATGGGGTATGCGACTTAGAGGAATTCGAGGAGCAACGACAGTGCAAAGAAATGATTCAGATGAAATTCTAAAGGCGACAAAAGAACTTTTAGAAGAAATTATTAGATTGAACTATATTGAGCCTGAACATATTGCTAGTGTTTTCATAACGGTTACAGGTGACATCACCGCTACTTTTCCGGCTAGAGCCATTCGCCAAATGGAAGGCTGGCAATATGTTCCGCTCATGTGTTCACAAGAAATCCCTGTAATGAATAGTCTACCAAAATGTATTCGGCTTATGATAATGGCATACACTGACCTTACGCAAATAGAAGTTAACCATTCCTATTTACGTGAAGCTACTATTTTGCGACCCGATCTTGTAAACCCTTATATAAATATCGAGAGAAATAATACTAGAAATGGAGAGTGCGAGTAATGATTATTGTCATGTCTCATACAACAAATGAATTGGCACTAAAGAAAGTAACAGAAAGGCTAGAACAAGCAGGTATACTTGCCCATATTTCCCACGGTGAAAACAGAACGATAGTAGGTGTAGTCGGTGATAAATCTAAACTGAATGTACAAGCTATCGAAGCGATGGAAGAGGTTGAAAAGATTGTGCATATCGCTGCCCCTTATAAATTAGCAAATAAGGATTTTCATCCTGAACCTACAATCATCCAAGTTGGCGATTTGACGATCGGCGGCGATGAACTTGTCGTAATGGCTGGCCCGTGTTCCGTAGAGAATCGAGAGAACTTATTAGAAATCGCTCATATTGTTAAAAAAGCAGGTGCTCACATTTTACGTGGTGGGGCTTTCAAACCACGTACCTCTCCTTATTCTTTCCAAGGTATGGGGGAAGAAGGGTTAAAAATCCTAGCTGAAGCGAGAGAACAGACAGGATTAAAAATTGTCTCGGAAGTAATGGATTCAGATAACTTGGCAATGGTTACAGAGTATGTTGACATTCTTCAACTCGGAGCACGAAACATGCAAAATTTCCACTTACTGAAGGAAATCGGTAAAACAGACAAACCCGTTTTATTAAAACGAGGTTTGTCTGCGACGATCGAAGAATGGTTAATGTCTGCAGAGTACATTATGAGTCAAGGTAATCATCAAGTTATATTGTGCGAACGAGGGATACGAACATTTGAAACGTACACTCGTAACACGCTGGATCTTAGTGCCATCCCCGTTGTCAAACATTTAAGCCATTTACCTGTTATTGTTGATCCTAGTCACGGTGTAGGAAAATGGAGATTTGTTAGTACGATGGCTAAAGCAGGTGTTGTGGCAGGTGCGGATGGAATTATTGTTGAGGTGCATCAACAACCGGATAAAGCGATGTCAGATGGATACCAGTCGTTAAATCCTGATAATTACAAAGCGTTGATGGAAGACCTTCGTCAACTAGCGCCGATCGTTGGAAAGACTCTACATTAGGGAGACTCAGATGATAAAAGTAACAATCGTTGGTGTAGGATTAATTGGTGCGTCATTAGCTCTATGTCTTAAGCAGCAAGAAAACATAATAATAACAGGTTATGATCTTCAAACTATTGATCTAGATAAAGCTTTGCAACTTGAAGTAATTGATATTGTTTCACCTTGTTTAGTAGCAGCTGTAACTGATGCAGATTTTATATTTCTATGTGTACCGGTAGGGTACATGAAAGATATTATTACGCAGCTCTCCGGAATAGTGCTCAAAAAAGGTTGTATTATTTCAGACGTTGGCAGTACGAAACAAAATGTCGTCCACTGGAGTCGGATGCTTTCCGATCAACCTGTTTTTTTCATCGGCGGACATCCAATGGCAGGCTCTCATAAGTCTGGTGTAGAAGCGGCATCACGGATTCTTTTTGAAAATGCGTTTTATATTTTAACTCCTAGTGAGGAAGTTCCAGAGAATGAGGTTTTAAAACTAGAACAATTATTGATACCAACAAAGGCTAAAATAATTCACTTGCATTCTTCTCATCATGATCGTGTTGTTGGGGCAATCAGTCATCTTCCACACCTCGTCGCTGCTATTCTCGTGAATCAAATAGGAAAATATAGTGAAGATGACGAAATATATTCTAACCTAGCAGCTGGCGGATTCCGGGACATTACGAGAATCGCTTCAAGTAATCCAGCGATGTGGCGGGATATTTTACTTTCGAATCGGGATGTATTGATGGAACTAGTCCATGACTGGAAGCAATGGATACAGAGATTAGAGCACTTAATTGATGTCCAAGACGGAGAAGAGATTGAGGAATTTTTTCTCAAAGCTAAAAAATTTAGAAATCAACTACCCGAACGACGAAGAGGAGCAATATCAAACGTCTTTGATTTATTCGTAGATGTTCCCGATCATCCAGGAATCATTGCGACAATTACAGCGATTTTAGCAAACCATAATATTAATATTAGCAACATTCACATTTTAGAAAGTCGAGAAGACAGCTTTGGGGCTCTTAGAATATCTTTACGTAATGATTTCGATATGAGCTACGCTTATCAGTTGTTAAAACAAGAAGGATTTAGAACTTCTCTTCCGGGCTAACTACGACTCTATGGTCGTAGTTTTTTTCCAAAATGACGACCAACTGTAGTACACTGAATGGTATACAGGATATTATGAAAGGACTATTCCTCTTAATGAAAAGCAACTTTTTCCAAGGAGCCAAAAGAATATTCCCGGTTGCTGCTTCAGGTATCGTTGATGGGATGGTATTTGGGATTTTAGCAGTCCAAGCAGGGCTCGGAGTAGTGGAAGCGCTGTTAATTTCTCTACTTATTAACGCAGGTTCTTCTCAGTTTGCAGCAGTTGGATTCATTTCACAAGGAATCGTCGGTTGGCCTATGTTAGTTTCGACAGCCTTACTTAATGCTCGTCAACTATTATACGGATTATCGCTCGGTCCTTCCTTTAGAAACATTGCTCCGTGGAAGCTCTCGTTAATGGCTGCGTATTTGAACGACGAAACGTATGCCGTAAAAGCAACTTATTTGGCAAGGGGAGGTCCACCCTCACTCGCTTTCTTTTTTGGAGCAAGTGTAATTGATTATGTCATCTGGAATGGAAGTACTTTAGTAGGAACGGTTTTAGGAACTATTATTTTAGAGCCCGAACGATATGGACTAGACTTTGCTTTCATCGCTACGTTCATCGGCTTTCTAGCCATCAATTTGAAGTCACCCTTTTACATTAAGGTAGCTATCATTTCATCAGTTGCTGCTTGTTTAGGTTATTTATTTAACGGTATTACGACGGCTGTCATTTGTGGAACGGTAGTGGCTATTACGATGGGGGTGATAACCAGTGAACGATAAAATCCTTTTATATATTTTATTAATGGCACTAATTACGTATTTAACTCGTTTTCCGATGCTATTCTTGAGTTCACGAATAGAACTTCCTGAGCGGTTACTTCGAGGTCTCCAAATGGTACCAATAGGTGTATTCAGCTCCCTCACAGTTCCACCATTATTATTTCACACTCCCCAAGGACAATGGAGTCCAGAAAACATAGTTGCAGGGATCATCGCCCTATCGGTTGGAATATGGAAAAAACAGATTGTTTTGTCATTGCTTGCTGGTGTATGTAGTATTGTAATTATAAGGGGATTTTTATAATTGGATAAAGGATTTAAGTATGCAAAGCGATATTACTCAACCCGCATTTCAATGGTTCAAGAAGGAGTTGCGATTAAAGACTGGTGATACTGTTCGTTTTTTTGTTCGATTAGGAGGACACAGTACAATTCAGCAAAGTTTCTCCATTGGAGTGACGAAAGAACCAGCTTTAGATATTGGAATGAGCGTTGAAATCAATGACATCTTATTCTTCGTAAAAAAAGAAGATATGTGGTATTTTATTGACAATGATTTAAAAGTAAAGTACAACAGGGATTATGAAACGATTGAATATGTATAGTTCCATCACAAATCATAAATGATATATGGGAATTGTTGTTAGCCGCTAATTTCTTAGCGGCTTTCTTCTACATTCATTTCGAGTAACGCAAATCATTTTTAGTACCTGTTCGATTAGTGATAGTATATTTTCTAGTAAGCGGATTCCTAATAATTTTGTAAATAATGGTTGTATTTCCTTCAGGATCACCATAGAGAACAGCCCTAATCACCTTATTGTTCACCTGTATAGAGATAACGTTGACTGGTAGCGGAGGAGGATCACCAACCGGTGCACACAGTCTTCCGTTAAATGAAGTTAATTGTAAATTTTTCATCATGATTTTTGGAAAGTTATGACTCCAGTATTTTCTGAAATAACGATATATTTTACAACGGGAGTTAAATCTTTCTGGAAGTGCTTGATAGTCATACGATCTCGTTGAGATCACTTTACCGACTCTACGCGAGGATGCAACGTTTAGCCAAACCTTTTCGGCATTGTTAATAAAATGTTTATAGAATATTGTTTTAACCATTATTATTTTTCGCATTTAACTTTTTATAAGACTTAATTACTTCATACAATGACTTATCTTCAAGCTTCTTGAACATGGTTATGTTGGGTTTGGCGTTGGCTTCAATTAACCATGCCTTACCTGTAGAATCGATCCCGATGTCTAGTCCCCATATTACTTGATAAGGATACATCTCGGTAAGTTTACTTACCGTATTGACGGCTAATTTATCGACTTCGGTATCTATTAAATGGAAAGTATTTTTCACAATCTTCGATTGAATAAGTGCTGACTCCATAGAAAGAATCACTCCACCACTTCTCGCTACATTCGTAATAATGAAATTATCCCCTGCAAGCTTAGCTAACTTCCCGGTAACGTTCCAACTACCACCTTTTAATCTTTGAACCATCACCCTTAAATCAAATGGTTTGTTATGAATAGTAGCTAAAGGGATATATTGCTGAACGAGGTATTGAGAAAAATTAAATCGTTTCTTTAAGAATTGAATTATCCTGAGTCGTCCTTTTATTAATAACTTTCTATCATCAATGTGAATGACATGTTGATTCTCGCTATGAATTGATATTTTAATAACCCCCCGACCCCGGGATCCGTATATCGGTTTAAGGATAACGGAATTGAAACGATCAAGCAGTTCCCATAGTTTTTTGGAGGATAAGTATTCAGTAAGAGGGAGGGCATCTTTCAACTGATCGCAATTCTTTAAGAAGGTATATCTTTTCATCTTAATATCAATGATTTCGGTCATGAGATTCACCTTTTTTGTCATACATATTCGTGTTCATCCCATTTTGTTCATCCATAAATACATAAAGACTACAGTTAGGCTAAATTGGCCTTATTGACCTTATTGATTATGTTCTGTACACTTAATGCTACATTTCATGAAATGGGGAATAAACTAGATGAATAAAGAGACCCTGCATTCAAGCCGTAATAGTAGACTTATCGGAATATGGTATGCTATCGCTGCCTTCACTCTATGGGGATTCCTTCCACTATACTGGAAATCACTTAAACACGTGCCCGCTTTTGAAATACTTGCCCACAGAATTCTATGGTCTTTTGTTTTTGTTTTCATTTTATTACTATTTTCAGGGCGTTGGAGGCAACTAAAGGGAATATTAACAAATAAATCGAAGAGACTTGCGGTTTTTATTAGCTCGTTACTCATTAGTATCAACTGGTTCATTTATATATGGGCTGTAAACGCAAATCATGTTGTTGAAGCAAGTCTCGGATATTATATAAATCCTCTCATTAGTATCGCATTAGGCATGATCTTTCTTAAAGAAAGACTTAATTTCTGGCAACTAATCTCACTAATGCTAGCCATAATAGGAGTCAGTGTCATTACATTACAATTCGGACAAGTTCCTTGGATTGCCATAACACTAGCATTAACTTTTGGTGTATATGGTCTGTCTAAAAAAGTAGCAAATCTTGATGCCATTACGGGCCTAACGCTAGAAACGCTCTTCGTTGTACCTGTCGCACTAATCTATATTGTTTTTATTCAAGCAAATGGAACGGGGGCACTAGGTGTTAGTTCAATTTTCACTACGCTGTTGTTAATCGGAGCAGGCATTGCTACTGCTACACCTCTTCTATGGTTTGCACAAGCAGCGAGCAGGGTTCCCTTATCGACCATTGGATTTGCCCAATACCTTGCTCCGAGTATCAGCCTATTTTTAGGAGTGGTTGTTTTCAAAGAATCATTTACAACGAGTCATCTCCTAAGTTTCGGGTTTATATGGTTAGCACTGTTCTTGTATTCATTTTCAAAAACTTCCCTTCTAATAAGCAATCAACCGAAATTCTTTAAAAAAGCAAGTCTCGTAGAACAACTAAAAAGGTAACTAGGTCATTGCGTCAATGTTGACGAAAAAAAAAGCCACTACGAAATTTTAACTGTAGTGGCTTTTTACATTGAGCTTATTAAACAAACTCACTTAAAATTGCATCAACTGTACCCTTTTCAGGGTGCTGTTTCAATTGTTTAAGGTTTGTCTAAAGGTGGAAGTGCACGCTTCATAACATCTTCTGATTCTTCTGGTGACATTGCAGCCTGACGATTCGCCGGAACGATTTCCATACCGATTTCGGCGGCGTAGTCTCTAACCTTTTTCTTTCCGTCATTAGTCTTCTGGTCTTTCATGCATGTAGCCTCCTTTATGGTCTTAATGCCTAGTTAGTATATGTTAATTTAATTATTTCAACTAGAATGTTATTATCGTTATAAATAACATAGTTAGGGGTTGCTAAAAATGGTAGATAGACAATGGCATAAATTCGAAACTTATATTCAAAAGCTAATGGAAGACGAGCATATTGCTGGTGCAGCCGTTGCCGTATCACAACATGGAGAAGTAATTTATCAGAAAGGTTTCGGAGTTAGTGATCTATCTACTCAAAAGCCCGTTACACCTGAGACTATATTTGGCATTGCCTCGATCACAAAATCTATTACTGCCATGGTCATTATGCAGTTAGAAAAGGAAGGAAAGCTTTCGGTAGACGACTCTGTTGTGACATATCTACCGGAATTCCATCTGCATGGAGTAGAGGATATGTCAAATATAAAAATCAATCATTTGCTGTCGCATACGACTGGTTTACCACCCATGCGCCGCCGTGAGGATTTAAATAAATTAAATGATCATCTTAACTATTTAGAAGAAGAAAAGTATGATTTGTTAGGCAAACCCGGGGATCATGTAAGCTATTGTAATGACACTTTTTTACTATTAGGAGCAATCATTGAACGTGTAACAGGTCGTCTTTATCGAAGATATATAACAGAGAAGATCTTAAATCCTTTACGAATGGACCGTTCTACATATAGTCTTGAGGAAGTTGCAAAATTTAATAATGTTTCCGTACCCTATGTTTACAATATAGAGAAGAAAATATTAGAAGAGGTCAATTGGCCACTATTAGGAAATTATGAGGTTGGAGGGGGAGTGCGTTCGACCGTCTTGGATTTGTTAAAGTATGGGCAAGTGTATGTTGGTGAACACACAGATTCATTTAGAAAAATGTGGCAGCCTTTATACCCAGTAGGAAGAAATTCTTATTACGGGTATGCACTCAAAACGACCCTCCATTATTCTGACTTCACCCTCATTGAGCATGGTGGAGGTCAGCCTGGTGTATCCTCAAATTTCGGCTTTGTACCCGAAAAAGGTCTCGTCGTTGCAATTCTGACCAATGTTTCAGGTGCTCCCGTTGGCGATATTTGGTTAACAGCTGTAAATACAGCGTTAGGAATACCTTTAGAACAGAAACGTAGTGTTGAGCCGTACTATGATGCTTCAATCGAACAATTACAACGTTTGGTAGGTACTTACTCATCCGCAGAGGGCGGAAAAGCAACTATTCTTTTAGAAGGTGATACTCCAAAAGTAGAAGTAGATGGTCAACAATTTGACCTCAGAGCAAGTGATGAGCGCACTCTCGTAATTAAGAAAAACGAACAACCCATTCGCTTTTTCTTTACTAACAATGAGACCCCATGGGCGATATTCTTCGGTTTACGAATGTTGAGGAAGGTAAAGGATTAAAATACAAGATCTTGTAAAAAAATGATTGACAGAATACTTATATCGGTTTTATACTTTAAACCATTACCGAAGTAATTAACTTAATAACTCTTATCTAGAGCAGGCGGAGGGACTGGCCCGATGATGCCCGGCAACCGATCAATATTTCCATTGACACGGTGCTAACTCCTGCGGGAATTTACGTTCCTGAGAGATAAGAGGCGAAACCTGACTAGTAGCCTCTTTCGTATGAAAGGGGCTTTTTTGTATAGAAAAATCCCCTAAAAAAAGTGAAGATGGGAGTGAATCACTAGTTCTAAGGAGATTCATATGTTAAACAAAATAAATTTCATTAACAGGGGGACACAAAAATGTTAAAAGTCAAACGTACACTCAATATCTTTTTCTCATTCATCTTACTTCTGAGTGTTCTTGCAGGTTGTGCAGGTGGAACAGCGAGTACTTCTGGTGGAGGAAATGATCTTGATAACAAGCGAATCGCGCTTATTATGCAATTAAATTTAGGTACATTCTCGGCACAGTACATAGCGGGTGTAAAGGAGCAAGTAGGGAAATTAGGTGGAGAGGTCACTGTATTTGCTTCCGATGGTGATCTTGCAAAAATGGCTTCAAACTTAGACGCTGCTATTAATCAACGATTTGATGGTATTTTACTTGACCATGGTACTGCCGAGGCGCTAGATGTTGGAGTTAAAAAAGCAATCGAAAAAGGAATTCCTGTCGTAGCCTTCGACTCTGCTCTTGAAATCCCCACTGTCACTGTACTTGAGCAAGGCGATCAAAAAATGGCGGAATTGACATTAAACCAGTTGGCGAAAGACATTGGCGAAAGCGGAAATATCGTGAAAATATGGGTAGCTGGATTCGCACCAATGGAACGCCGCCAAATCGCTTACAAAACTTTCCAAGATAAGTATCCTGAAATCAAGGAAATCGGAGCGTTCGGAGCCGCATCGGCAAGCACAGCATTGGATACACAAGCACAGATGGAAGCACTTTTAAAGAAATATCCGAATAAAGGCGATATTGATGCCGTATGGGCTTCATGGGATGAGTTTGCCAAAGGCGCCGTACGCGCAATAGAGCAAGCAGGGCGCACGGAGATAAAGGTTTACGGTATCGATCTAAGTGATGAAGATTTACAAATGATTCAACAAAAAGAAAGCCCATGGGTTGCATCCGCGGCGGTCGATCCGAAGGACATTGGACGCGTTCAAGTGCGTTATGTATATCAGAAATTGCACGGAGATCAAACACCTGACAAAGTTGTACTTGAGCCTGTTTTTGTCTCAAAGGAAGTATTACCAGCTGAACAAGTAACTACCGATCAATTACACAAATATGTTAACGGTTGGGGAAACAGTGACCAGGGCTATACAACGTGGTTGAGAGAATTGGAAAACAAACATGCTAAATAGCTTAAAAATGAATAATATTTCTAAACGTTTTCCAGGAGTCACAGCATTAAGTGATGTGGATTTCACCTCTTATGGTGGTGAGATCCATGCTCTCCTCGGAGCGAATGGTGCTGGAAAAAGCACGTTAATAAAAATTCTTTCAGGTGCCTATACCGCTGATTCAGGAAAGATTTACATTGATGATGACCTGATTGACATTCATTCTCCTAAAGATGCAAAACAACATGGCATTCACTGTATCTACCAAGAAGTGGATACCGCGTTATTTCCTGAGTTAAGCGTCGCTGAAAACATTATGCTTGAACAGAAAGTGAGCAATTGGATCCATTGGCAAAGCATGTATAGAAAAGCACGTGAAATTCTTCAATCTCTTGATGTCAGCATTTCGGTTAAGAAAAATGTAAGTGAATTAAGTCTTTCCGGGAAACAAATGGTGTTAGTTGCTCGTGCTCTGGCATCCGAAGCCAAGGTGATGATTTTCGATGAACCGACCGCACCACTTAGCCTAAAAGAATCTGAGCGACTTTTTAAAGTCATGCGCCATTTAAAAGCCAATGGGGTTCTATGTATCTTCATCTCTCACCGTATCCAAGAAGTTTTTGAGATAAGCGATCGTTTAACTGTCATGCGTGATGGGAAGCGAATATCTACAGTGCCAACAGATCAAACCTCCATTCCACAAGTAATAAGAGAAATGCTAGGAAAGACGCTTAATGAAGTGTTTCCAAAGATCAATGTTCCGATTGGCAAATCTATATTAGAGGTTCACGGTGTTAGTGACGGTAATAAGGTGAAAGGTGTCCATTTCACGGTCCATGAAGGAGAGATCATAGGGATCGTCGGCTTGGTTGGAGCAGGTAAAACGGAACTTTCACGATTGTTATTCGGAGCAGAGCCTCTTAAACAAGGCGTAATCAAAAAGCGAGGTCGAACATTAAAGTTACGTAGTCCGAAGGACGCTGTCAACTCACGTATCGCACTTGTACCGGAAGAACGACGTAAAGAGGGCATTTTAATTGGTGAATCGGTTAAGGATAACCTCTCTCTACCTACATTAAGGCAGTTATGCCCACTAGGGTTTATCGATAGAAAATCCGAGAGAGTACAGGCTTATAAGCTCGTTCAAACGTTAGGAATTAAGACACCAAATTCACAAGAAAAGTTGAGTTTTTTAAGTGGAGGTAACCAACAGAAAGTAGCATTGGGAAAATGGCTACCAATGGACGCAGAACTATACCTCCTTGACGAACCGACGAAAGGTGTAGATATCGGTGCGAAAAGTGATGTTTTTCGTCACTTAAGCAAACTCGTCCAACAGGGAAAAGGGATCATTTACTTTTCTTGTGAAATATCTGAAATTCTAGGTATTTCAGATCGAATTCTTGTTATGTACGATGGGCGGATTGTTAAGGAACTCAATCGTCATGAAGCTACTCAAGAAGAAATCCTCTTTTTTGCCAGCGGTGGAGAAGGAGAAACATTATGATAGAAAAAGCACAACATTTCACGTTTCGGTATGGAGCGTTAATCGTTATTTTTGTAGTTATCATGTTTTTTAGCATAACTAACCCTTATTTTTTACTTATGATAATCTAACTGACATTCTCCGTTCAATATCGATCGTAACCTTGATAGCTTTAGGCGTCACATTTTCACTCATCGTTGACGGATTCGATTTATCGGTTGGGTCAACAGTATCATTAACTACTGTCATCACAGCAAGTCTTATGGTTTGGTACGAACAGCCCTTATATATTGTAATTATTGTCCCGATTCTTGCAGGAGCGATCATCGGTCTAGTAAATGCCTTTCTTATTATTAAGATTCGTATACCGGATTTACTGGCAACGCTAGGTGTGATGTACATCGTTAGCGGGGTTCACAAAACCTATACGAAAGGGTACTCGATTTATAATAACATGCCCTTAACAGATGGAACGACCGCTAATGGAGTATTTAATCAAGCGTTTCTATGGATCGGGCAAGGGAAATGGTTAGGTATTCCAGTCCCAGTCATTATTATGATTATGATGGTGATCATCGTTCACATTTTTTTAAACTACACGTATTGTGGACGCCTCATGTATATCACAGGAGGAAATAAGGAAGCAGCAAGGCTGTCCGGTATTCCAGTAAATCGTGTACGGATTATCGCCTATGTTCTCTCTGGCATATTCGCCGCTCTCGCTGGAATTCTCTTTACCGCCCGTGTCGGATCGGGCCAAATCGATGCAGGGGCTCCATTGCTAATGGAAGCTGTATCAGCTGTATTTGTAGGCTTCTCCGTCCTCGGTGCAGGCAAACCCAATGCCCTCGGTACATTTTGTGGTGCCGTATTAATTGGCGTCCTGTTAAATGGGTTAACGATGTTAAATCTACCTTACTTTGCGTTTGATATTATTAAAGGGTCTGTTCTCGTTATTGCTTTGGCTGTTACGTTTATACACCTCCGGCGGAGGAAAGGATAGGTAAATACAAAGCGACGCTCAATAGGCGTCGCTTTGTATTTACAATTTATCTACTCTAATTTCCTTTTTTATCAAATAACCACGACATAATTATGATTTTTAAAACAATTTACAAATTTTCTCTTGTTTCATAGAACACTTATTCGCTATAATCGAGAAGATGTATTTTATATAAAAATAGGAGTGGTTAAGAATGTCTACGTCGTCAACACCGACAAGTTTCTTTCGCAATCGGTTTGTTCAAGCAATTATGCTATCGGGTGTTTTTTTACAAATTGGAATATGGGTACGAAACTTTGCTATTCTGTTATTCGTGATGGAGCAAACAAACAATGACCCCTATGCTGTTTCCCTAATTTCTGTTGCAGAGTTTGCACCAATCTTTATATTTTCATTTATTGGAGGAACGTACGCCGATCGATGGCGTCCAAAACGCACGATGGTTTGGTGCGATATTCTAAGTGCATTTTCTGTGTTTGTGGTCCTTTTGGCCTTGATTTTCGGAACATGGAAGGCTGTTTTTTTCGCAACACTTGTTTCTGCTATTCTGTCACAATTCTCCCAACCTTCCGCGATGAAGCTTTTTAAACAGCATATACCCGCTGAACAGTTGCAAATGGGGATGGCTATGTTTCAAAGTCTAATGGCGATCTTCATGATACTCGGACCGGTTATTGGTACGATGGTCTACCAGTCATTCGGAATCCAAATTGCAGTAGGTGTAATGGGCGTTGCCTTCCTTCTTTCGGCGGCAGTACTTACCTTTTTACCTCCGGACATTAAGGGTACAGGGGAGAAACCTAAGACTAAATTATCGCAAGAAATGGTAGATGGATTCCGTTATGTTTTATCTAAGCCAGTCTTAAAAACACTTGGTTGGACATTTGCCGTAGCGGGACTTGCTGTTGGGATTTTGCAACCATTAGGAATCTTTATCATACTTGAACGACTCCATTTACCAAAGGAATTTCTTCAATGGCTAATGATGGTGAACGGTGCTGCGATGCTCATTGGTGGTGCCTTAGTTATGGGAGTTTCAAAGAAAGTATCCCCTCAAAAGTTACTTGCTATTGGAATGTTCGTTAGCGCGATCTCCGTCTTCGGTATGGGATTGTCAACGAATGCGACATTGACATTAATCATACAATTCTTTAATGGACTCTTTTTTCCATGTATTCATATTGGGATCAATACACTGATTTTACAAACAACAGAAGAATCGTTCGTTGGTCGCGTAAACGGGGTACTGAATCCATTATTTATGGGAATGATGGTCATTACTATGAGCTTAGCAGGATTGTTAAAACAGCAATTCTCCTTAGTACCTGTTTATATGATGGCTGGTGTACTATTTTTAATCGGTATGTTCATCGTTATTCCACTATTTAAAGTTAAACAGTCAACACATAACGAAGATACGATAAAAGAGTTACAGACGAATCCTTAAGCAGTAAAAAAGTAGAAGAGATTCAAAAAAACTCGGTGCTTAGACCGAGTTTTTTTTGCGTCCACATATTATTTTTAATGTCATTTTGTTGATAATAAACTTTCCTTTTGAGAATGACGGTTCTGAATAAGCATTAAGCGACTAAATAATCCGACTGCTCCGACAGCAAGTCCGGCAATAAGCCCAATCCAATAACCAAACGCTTCAAATGACGTGTAATTAGCAAGTACATATCCGAGAGGTAGACCAATGATCCAATAGGAGACGAAAGCCATTAAGAATGTGACGTTTACATCCTTAAATCCTCTCAATGCCCCTTGAATAGGAGCTGCAACTGCATCAGATAATTGGAAAAATATCGCATATAGTAAAAAGTGCTGAGTCAGTTGTAGTACGACAGTATCCGTTGTATATAAACCCGCAATTTGTTCTCTGTAGAAAAAAAGAAAAGCTGCACAAACAACAGACATCATGACTGCGACCGAGATTCCAAGCAAACTATACTGTCGGGCATCCTTATATCGCTTTGCACCAACTTCAAAGCCAACGACAATCGTCAATGCCATAGAAATGCTCATCGGTATCATATATAGAAACGATGCGAAATTAAGAGCAGCTTGATGAGAGGCAATAGTAGCTGTATTAAATGTACTCATCAAAAGCGTCACAGCTGAAAAAATACTCGTTTCGAAGAAGATCGCGAATCCAATCGGTACCCCTATCGACAAGATTTCTTTCCATACTGCCATTGAAACACGATAGAACCGGCTTAACACTTTAAAGTCAGAAAATGGTGCTTTACGAAGAATGATGTAAATAGCAAATATCATTATACACCAATAAGTAATAGCCGTTGCATACCCAGCTCCGACACCACCTAACTCTGGAAAACCAAACTTTCCAAAAATAAGGACATAATTTAATCCAACATTGATCGGTAACGAACTAAGGGTAATGAGCATCGTTACACGTGTATGACCGAGTGCGTCAATGAAACAACGGAACACAGTATATACAAATAGGGGAACCATACCGAGAGATAAGGCTATTAAATAATGCATTGCAATACTTCGAACTTCATCGTCTAATTTCATGTTATTTAAAATCGGATCGAGTATACATGCGCCAACAATAATGACGACAATGGAGAAAATGATGGAAACATACACTCCTTGAATAACAGAAAATGACACTTGTTTCTCCTGCTTCGCACCGACCAGTTGTGCCACAATAGGGGTCATTGCCAACAAAACACCACTTAAACCAGTAAAGACGGGTATCCATAAACTTGAACCAATGGCAACACCAGCTAAGTCGTTTGCACTTGCAAGACCCGACATCATAACATCAAAAAAGTTCATCGAAAAAAGGCCCAATTGAGTAACAAGAATAGGAAGTAATATAGAAAAAAATTGTTTTAACTTTTGTTGGTACGAGTAAGTTTGTTCCATGAATATAACCCCATTAGTAGATTTGAACAGCTAGAGAATTATACCATACAATTTAAAATCATGACTTAATGAGTATTAGTTAAGAGGATTAGGAGAATAATGAATGATGGGAAAAAAAGAGTGGATGGATAAACATGCCTAACGTTAAAAGAGGCTGTAAAACACCAGGCGAAACGCACGGTAACGGTTTGCTGGTTGGGTTAAAAGCGGATTACAATAAAATTTAAATTA
>FWWL01003175.1_pt1 | contig 31017 bp, 28 predicted proteins | sample 2228331 | NCBI WGS metagenome assembly FWWL01 (sample SAMEA103939775, study PRJEB20133) | metagenome
ATGTCACGTTCCTACGTTCCACGTTCCCCCCCCCCGCAGGTTTAAGGGCGGACAGAACATATGCTCGGTGAAACGTTTCGTGGCTTGAGAATGCCTCAAATGCCCTCACTCTCGCTCCTCCGCTTCCGCATGCAGGAGCGGGGGAACGCAGTCCTACGTCTGAGGCATTGTGACGCAGAAACACAGATCGAACGCACATCATTTCTGTCCGCCCTTAAACCCCCGCAGGCAGGGAGTTGGCAATGCCATCACAGCAATCTCCAATCCAAAACCTACAATCTAAAATGGTATAGCGCCTTCCGGATTCGGAACAATTGCCCTCAATTGCACGTTTATATCCATGACGACAGGGTGGACGGCTGAGCAATCTCGAACCGCGGAAACCCTGGACGTCTTGGTGACAATCAGAACCCGGGAGGAACGCGCTATGGCTTCTATCAGACTTTTCGTTACGGCCATCATGGCAGCGCTGGTGCTGGCATCGTGTGGTGTGGCTTCAAGTCCGTCGATTGCGCCGGCTCAACCTGAGTTTATGGCGGCGCCAACCCCGGCGCCAGTCGCAGGGGCGCCGGCGCTGGAGCGCGGCAGCGGCGTAGCGCCGGATCAGTCGATGCCGCCGGTCTCCGAACGTCTGGTCATCAAGGACGCCTCGCTTTCGCTGGAAGTCGCCAGTGTGACCGAAGCCGAGACGTCCATCCGCCAGAAAGCCGAGCAACTCGGCGGCTTTGTCGTCAGTGTCCAGACCTATGGCTCTGGTGACTCGATGCGCTCGACTATCGTCTTCCGCGTGCCGGCTGCACGCTTCGAAGAGGCGTTGAGCGGCGTCGAGGGGTTGGCGAAGAAGGTGTTGAGCCGCAGTGTCAGTGGCGACGATGTGACCGAAGAATACGTCGATCTCGAGTCGCGGCTGCGTAACCTGGAGGCGACGCGCGACCGCCTGTTCGACCTGCTGGCGCGCGCCGAAAAAGTCGAGGATGCCCTTCAGGTCAACCAGGCGCTGACCGATGTTCAGGGGCAGATCGAGCAGATCAAAGGGCGGATGCAGTATTTGAAGCAGAGCGCAGCGATGTCCACGATCACGGTCGATCTTTCTCCGGTGCCGCCGCCGCCGGCGATCATCGAAGAAGACGCCTGGCAACCGTTGCGCGTGGCGCGCCTGGCGCTGCGCGACCTGGTTGAGTTTGGGCAGGGGCTGGTTGACCTGGCGATCATTCTGCTCATCTGGACGCCGGTCTGGTTGCCGTTTGTGCTGTTCATCCGCTGGGTCTGGCGCAAAGCGACGCGCGGCGGCAAAAAGCCGCAGACGCCGGTTCCTCCGTCGGGCGCCCCGGTAGCGCCGCTGTCGTCGCCGGCACAACACCCGGGAACAGGAGACCCGCCATCGTCGTAGGCGTCGGGAGAAGGATACAAAACGGCGGCGGGGACGTTGCTCCCCGCCGCTGTTGCTTCGAAGCAGCTTCTGTGAACGCCTACGTATTCAGCAGCCCCTTCACATACGCCAGATTGTCTGTAATCCGCTCTGCAAGCGGTCGTTCGGTCGAGAAATCCTCGAACGACACCCACCCATCGTACCCGACTGCCCGCAGCGTCTGGATGAGCGCCGGGATATCGGCAACCCCCTTGCGTAACGGCGCAAACGTTGCACGCCATTCGACGCTGCCGTCGTCGCGGGCGCCGGTGCGCTCCCAGCGCGCATTCTTGATGTGAACGTGCGCCAGGTATGGTCCCAGCACCTCCAGCCCCAACCGGTACTGCTCGTACCCTTCGTAGACCATATTGCCCGCGTCGTGAATAACCCCGACCTCCGCAGGATCGAACCCCTCCAGGAACGCGGCGGCTGCGCTGGCGCTGGGAGTGATGTTGCCCATATGGATTTCGATCAGCGCCCGCACCCCATACTGCCGCGCCATTGCCGCCACCTCGCGGTACTGCGCTCGACTCCGGTCACGCAGCGGAAGGTAGGGTGTTCTGCCATCGTAGCGCGGAACATTGATGCGGGTGCATGGCGCGCCCAGTGCCGCCGCTCCCTTCAGCGCCTGCTCGACCGCCGCCAGGTCATCACAGGTCACATAGGTTCCCACATTCGGCATCGCCAGTCCCGCGCCCTCCGTCAGCGCGCGGATGCGTGGCGCATCGGCGACAAATGTTGCCATTGGCCAGGTGCATCGGTTGCCTGCCCAGAACCCGGGACGACCATCAGCCGATGGCGCCTGATCGGTCACCCGCCATTCGATCCCGTCGTAGCCGGCATCGCGCAGGGCTGCGACCGCTTCTTCAGGAGTGTAGTCCGGCATACCGGCGGTGAAGTACGCAAAACGCACGCTGTGTCTCCTTCTGTGTTCTCTAAAAGCCGACCTGATCCTTCCCCTTGAGCTGCAGAAATGCACGAACCTCGTCAGGCGTCGCCGGTTCACGGTCGAACTCTGCTGCGATTCGTACAATCTTTTCTACCAGTTCATGGTTACGACCGAGTTTCCCGCGACTCACAAAGATGTTGTCTTCCAGACCGACGCGGGCATGACCGCCAAGCATGATTGCTGCAGTGCACATATGAAACTGCTGCGGATATCCAACACCGATCACCGACCAGTGGTAATTTTCGGGACCGAAGAGGCGATTTGCCGTATCGAGCAGATGGGTCAGATCGTACAGTGTCGCGCGAATGCCGCCCAGCACGCCCATCACGAACTGCAGCCAGATCGGCTTCTCGACCAGACCTTCGCGCACCATGAAATCGAGGTTGTAGAGATGACCGGTGTCATAGATCTCGAATTCGGGACGGGTATTGGTCTTTTTCATCTCGGTCAGAAAATGCTTGATGCTGGCAAAGGTGTTGGGAAAGATAAAATCTTCACTGCTCAGGAGCCATTGCTTCTCCCAGGGAAATTTGTAGTCGCCATCGGCGAAACGCCGCGCCGCCGGATGAACCGAGAAGTTCATCGATCCCATGTTGCAGGTCGCCAGTTCCGGTTGCCACATGGGCACGACCCGCACCCGATCGGCCGGGGTCATTCCGACCCCGCCGCCGGTTGTGGTGCAGATCACGGCGTCGGTGCGGGCTTTGATTGCCTTGAGAATCTCACCGAACAATTCCATGTCCGACGATGGTGCGCCATTAGTTGGATTGCGCGCATGGACGTGGATGATGGCAGCGCCTGCGCGCGCGCAGTGTTCGGCATCTTCCGCCAGTTGTTCGATGGTGTAGGGCAGATAGGGCGTCTGGGTCGGCACCGTCACTGCACCGGTCAGCGCCGCTGTAACGATAATCTTGTTCATCACAGGTTCCTTTCTGGACTACAACCCCAGGTACGCACTGCGGATGGCATCATCGTCACGCAGTTCATGCGACGTTCCACTCCGCACGATGTGCCCGTTTTCGATCACGTAGGCTCGATGGGCAATCGCGAGCGCCTGATGCACCTCCTGCGACACGAGCAAGATGGTCATGCCTTCGGCATTCAGCTGTGTAAGAACGTCCATCATCGTCTCAACCAGCACCGGCGCCAGACCAAGCGACGGTTCATCGAGCATGAGCAGTTTTGGACGCGCCATGAGCGCTCGCCCGATGGCAACCATTTGTTGCTCGCCGCCGCTGAGCGTGCCGGCGTCCTGCCGCCAGCGCTCTTTCAGGCGCGGAAAGAGGCGATAAACGCGCTCGAGCGTTTCGTGGCGCTGCGCGCGCGCTTCTGGAAGGTAGGCGCCGAGTTCCAGGTTTTCAATGACGCGCATACGCGGAAACAGGGCGCGCCCTTCGGGAACCTGGATCACACCGCGTCGACAGATGTCGTGGGGGGGCAGACCGGTGATGTCTTCACCCATGAAGCGGATTGTGCCAAACAGCGGCTTCATCAACCCTGAGATCGTCCTGAGCAGGGTTGTTTTCCCGGCTCCGTTCGAGCCAATCAGGGCCACAATCTCACCTTCGCGCACTTCCAGCGATACGTCCCACAGCACCTGCAGGGTGTTGTATGCGACATTCACATGCTCAGCCTGCAGCATACGCCTTCCCCAGGTACACGCTGATCACGCGGGGATCCGCTGCTATCTCGGCAGGCGTCCCTTCGGCGATCTTTTCACCGGAACTCAGCACAAGGACGCGCTCACAGGTTTCCATCAGCGCCTTGAGCACATGCTCGACCATGATGATTGTGACATGGAACTGACGGCGGATGCGGGCAATGAGATCGATCGCGCTGCGCACTTCCACCGGGTTGAGACCGGCAAACACTTCATCGAGCAGCAGCAGACGGGGCTGGATCGAGAGCGCGCGCGCGATCTCCAGGCGTTTCTTCTCTGCCAGGGTCAGGCTGCGCGCGCGCGTATCGGCGCGTTGCTCCAGACCAACGAACTCGACCAGTTCCCTGGCGCGTCGGTCGGCAGCTGCGATGTTGCGCTCGCCGCATCCGTAGATCACGCCGACGCGAACATTCTCGACAACGGTCATACCGCTGAACGGACGCACAATCTGAAATGTTCGCGCAATACCCAGTCGGGCAACACGGTGTGACGGAAAACCGGTAATATTTCGCCCCTCGAAGATCACTGCGCCTTCATCGGGCGCGTGAAAGCCGGAAATAACGCTGAACAGGGTGCTTTTGCCTGATCCGTTCGGACCGATCAGCCCCACCAGTTCCCCCGCGTCTACCGAGAAACTGACGTTGCGCAGCGCAGTGACGCCGCCAAAACGCCTGGTAATGTTGATGGCTTGCAGCATACGGATGCGTCGTCCCCCTGGCTTCCCTGCCTGGATACGTCACAGATCATCGAAAATCGCCACGACGCGCGTCCAGCCAGCGCTGCCGCCGGTCAGTTTAACCGGAAAGCAGGCCACCTTGAACCCGAATGGGCGCGGCAGCGCGTCGAGGCTGGCAAGTTTTTCGATATGGCAGTATTCGAGGTCACGTCCAACGCGGTGCGCCTCCCAGATCACCGAGGGATCGCCGGTCTGCTGGTAGCGTTCTTTCATTGCCCAGAACGGTTGATCCCATCCCCAGGCATCGATCCCCATGGTGCGGATTCCCTGTTCGATCAGCCAGCGGGTCGCTGCGGCGCTCATACCGGCGCCGGCTGCAAAATACTCGGCCTGCCCCCAGAGTTTATCGGCGCCGGTCTGGATCAGCACAATATCGCCCGGTTTGAGCGTATACCCGATCGTCTCGAGCGCAGCGCGCAGATCGTCAACCTCGATCAGAGCGCCGCGCGGCTTGTGGCGCATATCGAGCACGACGCCATCGCCGTAGAACCATTCGAGCGGCATTTCATCGATGGTACGGGCGCGCTCCCCGCCGCAGGTTGGATAATAGTGCCACGGCGCATCCACGTGAGTCCCGGCGTGTGCGCGAATGGTTACCTGATCATTCGCCCAGCCGTTGCCTTCGGGCAGGTCATCAACGGTAGCGCCAAAGAAACTGGCCATGAATGCCGCCGTCTGCCTGTGATCGATATGTTCGACCTGCACCGGTTCGACTTCGCTGGGACTCATCTCGATCGGGACGCTGAGATCGAAGATTTTCATGCCGTTCCTCCTTCCTGCTTTTGCGCATTCACAGGCGAGTAATACCATTTTAGAGTGTAGATTTTGGATTGGAGATTGCTGCGATAGCGTTGTGATGCGCTCTGATGAGCGTGCGCATGCGGCTTGTTCAATTCCAATCGGTATAAAGTGTTCATGACGCACGAGAATTGAACAACGGGCATTAAAGATGCCTTCGTGACAGAACCGATGCGACAGGTATTGGGCGCTTCTTCGCGAGAGCCCACAACGAAGACCGGCGTTCATCGCGTCACTGCTGCCCCCCTACGATACCCGATCCTGCACCGACGACTGGCGCGCCTGACGCACCGGGAGCGCCGCAAGACGTTGCTGCACGATCGACATCAACCCATCCGGCAAAAACAGAATGACACCGATCAACAGCGCGCCAAACACAATCCGCGCCGTTTGCGGCGTCGCCTGGGTTGTCAGGATTTCGTTGATCACCGACAGCACAACCGCTCCCACCAGTGGCCCATGCCAGGTCAACCGACCGCCAAACAGCGCCATCAGCACAATCGTGATCGAGATGGATGTTGCGAAGACAAAGGAGGGGTCGAGATAACTCTTGTAGTAAGAATACACCCCGCCGACAAGACCCGTCAAGAAGGCGCTGAGCATGAATGCCTGCAGTTTGAGACGTGTCGCATTGACCCCTAACGTACCTGCTGCATCCTCGTCTTCACGAATAGCCGCCAGTCCGATGCCCATTTTCGTGCGCGTAATCTGGCGCAGAGTCACCGTGGCCAGAACCAGTAACGCAAGCATGACTTCATAGAAGATGATGTGGCTGGTCGAGATATCCACCCGCAGAAATGGCAGGAACAACCCGGTCGAACCCTGGGTGAACGGCAGATTGAGCACGAGCGAATACATCGCCAGCCCCAGGATAAGCGTCACCAGACTGAAATACGGCCCGCGCAGGCGCAGACACGGATAACCGACCAGTGCAGCAAACAGCGCCGCCGTCCCGCCTGCCAGCGGCATCGTCAGGAAGGGCGACCAGCCGAAGTAGAAGAGCAGCAGCGCGGTCGTGTACGCCCCCACCCCAAAGAACGCCGCATGACCGAAACTCAGATACCCGGCGTAGCCGCCGATGATATTCCAGCTCCCCGCCAGAGCGCCGTACATGAACATGGTAAACAAAAAACTCAGCACATACGTGCCCGGATTGAGCAGCGGCACAGCAGCGAGCGCCACGCTGATCCCGATGCCGATCGCGACATCCGTCGCCGGCAAAGCGACTCTTCCCGACCCGACCCGGCGCATGATCCACCTGTCCTAGCGCTGCAACAACCCCTGCGGACGCAGGAGCAAGAGCACGATCAACAACCCAAACAAAACCAGATTGTTCCACGCCAGCGGAATGAACACACTGCTGACGCCAATAATCAACCCAATGATCAACCCGGCGAGCGCCGATCCCAGAATGCTGCCGACCCCGCCCAGAATGACCACCAGAAACACATAGACCAGCCAGCTCAAATGCGTGGCGGGATCGAAGGTATAGAGCAGCGACATCGCCACCCCGCCCACGGCCGATGTCGCCACTGCCAGCCCATAGGCAATGGTTGTCACCCGATCGAGATCAATCCCCGACAGTGCCGCGCCGACCGGTTGCTGCCAGACTGCACGCACCGCCTTGCCCATGAATGTGCGTTCAGCAAACAGATACAGCCCACCGATGGTGATCACTGCCAGCCCAAACGCAACCAGCTGCGACGCCTGAACAACAACCGGACCAACCGCAAATGTCAGGCTGCTGTACGCCGTCTTCAGCACACGCGGATCGGGAGACCAGGCCAGTTGCATGCTGTTTTCCATCACCACGCCCAGCCCGAACGTCAGCACCATCGTTGCCAGCCCCAGGTCGTGCGCGCGCCGTGCAGTCGCCCGAATGAGCAACACATGCATCGCCACCCCAAAGAAGAAGAACAGAGGAAGCATCACCGGCAGCGCCAGGAGCGGGTCGATGCCCCATCGTTCGAGCGACCAGTAGCCAAGGTAAGCGGCAAGCACGGCGAAGGCGCAATGCGCCACATTCAGCACGTGGGTGACGCCCCACGCCATGCTGAAACCAACGCTCAACACCGCCAGGGCGCCGCCGATCAGCAAGCCACCGGTAAGCGACTGCGTCAGTTCGTAGATCATTGCGGCTTATTGCCCCCATGCAGGTCTGGGATAGATCGGATCCTTTGTGCGCACCTCTGGCGGCCAGATCAATTCCACCTTCCCATCGATCACCTGGGTCAGATAGTTATACGGCGGCGGCAACCCGCGCTCATCAAAGGTAAACGTTCCGGCAACGGTGGTGATCTGATTCGACTTCAACCAGTCGCGGATGGCCGTCTGATCAAGGCTTTGCGCTCCCTCGACGCCGCGTTGCAGCGCCTGCATCCATGCATAGCCAAAGATGAAATAGATCGGCGCAACCGGCGCTTCGTATTTTGCTCTGGCCACTTCGTTCAGCCTGGAGATCCCCTCGAATGGCAGCGATGGATGGACAGCGGTGCCGGAGAAGACATAGTAGCCGTCGGCGCCCAGTTCCTGCACCCAGGCGGGGATGATCGAGCCGACGCCCTGGGCGATCAATTTGGGAGTGTAGTCGAGCGCGCGCATGGCTTTCATGATCTGCACGCTGTCGGGGAAGAAGCCATTGGCAAAGAAAATATCCGCTTCAGCGCCCTTCGCCTTGGTCACCAGCGGCGTCGCATCGGTCAGCGGAACATCGTACCGTTCATTGACGACGATCTCGATGCCGAGCGCCCCCAGTTTTTCCGGCATTGGCTCCAGAATGGCGGCGCCGACCGGATTGTTGATCGTGAAAATCGCCGCTTTTTTGGGACGATCCGCTTCAGGCAACGTCGCCAGCCAGCCATACAACCCTTCGTACCACCACTGCCCCATCAGCGGCGGCGCGCCAAACACATAGGTGAACCCCTGCGAGAATGACGCCATGTGACCACCCATTGAAACATAGACCTTCTGATTCTTTTCGGCAACCGCCATCTGTGCAGCAGCGGCGGTGCCGGGGTATCCGCCGCACAGCAGGTCGACCTGATCGACGGCGATGACACGTGTGAGTAGATTGACCGCATTCTCGGATTTGCTCTCATCGTCGTAGATGATCAGTTCGATGGGACGACCGAGCAGACCTCCTGCAGCATTGACATCCTCTGCCCACTGCCGGTATCCGCGTTCGACCCAGACGCCGGTGTCAGCAAATGCGCCGGTCAACGGCAATGAACATCCAACCCTGATCGGCGCCCCTTGCGGCGCGGCCGGCGCGGTGGTGGGCGCGGGTGCGGCCGGCGCAGTGGTGGGTGCAGGTGCGGCCGGCGCCTGACCACAGGCGCCTACAGCCAGCGCCACAACCCACACGAGCAGCAGTGTCCAGGGCATCCGTCGATGGAATGTGTGACCAGTCATACGTTGACCTCCTTTGGCCGTTACCTATGGTTGATGTATCGAGTCGTCGTCAGACTCAGGGGCAACCTTGAGTGTCGCGAGAACGCCTTCCAGCGTGCGGCGGAGGTGGCTGCGCACTGCCTGCCCGGCGGCGATCGGGTCACCGGATCGGCAGGCGTCAAGGATGGCTTCGTGATCGACAATCGCCTGCTGTGCGCGATTCGGCAGATTGACATAGATCTGGCGGTAGCGCATCGAACGGGTTGACAGACTCGAAATCAGGTCGAGGAGCAATGGTTGCCGCTGTCGTATGCCAGAAGTCTCGTTGTAGTGTTAATATCGTGAGGAAATGGGACTTTTTATAATTTCTAAACTATTATATCCGATCTCGTCATCCTGTCAAGGGGAGACATATGTTCAATCGCCACACACTCGTGATGCTTACATACGCAGCAATCGCACTGGCGGCAGCGCTGAACGCCTCCGCCGTCGCTGCACCCACGTCGCCTGTCGTTGCAGGGTTCGAGCCGCTTGTGTCGCTGTACGATCCGGCGCGCGGCGGGTTGCCGGAAAGCCAGGGGAGGCTGCGATTTGCTGCACTGCCGCCGCCGGTCGATGCGCTCACAACGTTCGATGGCAGGAGCACGGTGTTGACCACGACAAGCGATCTTGCTGAACTGGCAGGATGGAGTATCGATCCAGCACAGGCGCCGGTGCTCGACAGGCAGGCAGGGTTTACGTTATGGTTCACGCTTGAGGTGATCGAGGAACGCCACCTGCCATCTGATGACAACGGTGATGGTCTGGATGACCGTGCCGGCTGGAGCGTTACCCTGCTGGCAGGCGATCAGCGCGGTATCGAACTTGGATTCTGGGAAGATCGCGTGTGGGCGCAGGAAGGGGGTGCAGCGCCCAACCTGTTCACGCAGGCTGAGGGTACGGCAATCGACGCTACCCGCCTGTCTGTCTACGCTCTCACGATCCGGAATGACCACTACACCCTCAGTCGTGATGGCGCTGTTGTCCTGAGCGGTCCGCTGCGCGACTATACAGCATTCAGCGGGCCTATCGACCCCTATGAAACCCCCAATTTCGTCTTTCTTGGCGACAACACTTCCCGTGCAGGGGTGCAGGCGCGCCTCGGCGCCGTCATACTCGCGTCCGGCGCGCGGGTGCTGCTGCCGCTGGTCGTCACTGCCTCAGCGCCGGATGGCGCCTTGCCCGGAAACGACTGCCAGCATCACCGGTCATCCACCGTCCATCGATACACTCCTCGCCACGTCCCGACGTAGATCACCGCCAGTTGTGCTGGTTCAATTGCCAGCGCCGTTGCTATATCATATCTCCTCCATATGTCCCAGGTCAGTCCGCCATCGATACTCCGCAATACCCCCGGTGAACTTGCTACGGCATACACCCTGGCTGGCACGGTCGGATCGACCGCGATTGCAGACACACTATCCGCAGGACTGGTGATATCGGTTTCGTTCCAGGTTGCGCCGCCATCCACGCTTCGGAAGATTGATCCGCTCGCGCCGCTCCCTGTCCCCGCATACAGCGTCGGCGGCGTGGTGGGCGCAACAGCCAGTGCGAGGACTCTTTGCCCGCTCATCCCTGCAGTGACGGCGCGCCAGGTGGCGCCACCGTCATCGCTGCGGTGCACGCCATCGTCGCCGGCTGCAGCGTACAGCGTGGAAGGCGCGCTCGGGTCGAAGACCAGGTCAAAGACCCGACCGGTCAACCCCGTGGCGCGCCAGGTCGCGCCGCGGTCGTCGCTAACGAACACCCCTTCGCTGGCGCCGGCGTAGAGCGTGGTCGGGCGCTGCGGGTCGAAGACCAGCGCGTACACCCACTGCCCGCGCAACCCGATGGCGTGCCAGGTGACGCCGCCATCGACGCTTTGGCAAACCCCGTCGCCGGTTCCAGCATACATCATGCCGGGGACGGTCGGATCGACGACCAGCGCGCTAACGTAGAAGTGGGTCAGCCCGGTGCTGGCGACGCGCCAGGTGACGCCGCGATCCTCGCTGCGGTACACCCCGCCGTTGTGCGTGCCCGCGTAGAGAGCAGACTCCGTGACCGCCAGATGTGTCACATAAGCGTGCAAACCGGCCGGCTGCCAGGTGGCGCCAAAGTCCGTGCTGCGGTACAGTCCGGGATAGGCGGACATACGATCTGGCGCCACAAAGAGCGTCGGCGGTGTGGTTGGAAGAACCGCCAGCAACCGCATCCCGCCTTCACGACCCAGCATGCCGGGGGGAACCGGTGCAGAAAAGGGCGCCTGGCGCCAGGCGTCGCTATCGCGCGCGCGCCAGTAGAGACTGTCGCCGATAAACGTGAATACCTCTCCGGTGGGAAGAACAACCAACCCGAACACAACCGGCGCCGTGCCGTCCGGCTGCAGCAGACCGTCATTGAACGCGCGCCAGGTGACGCCGCCATCCGCGCTGGCATACACGCCATTGTCCGTTCCGGCATACACCACGCCGCGCTCCGTCGGGTGGAGCGCCAGGACCAGCACCCGGGCGCCTGCCGGCAGACCATCGTCGATCGCGCGCCAGGTCATACCGCCGTCTTCACTTTTGTGTACACCTCCCCGTCCCCCGCTGGCATAGAGCGTCGCCGGCGCCAGCGGATCGACGGCGAGGGCGAAAATGGGCGCAATCGCAAGCACCCTGCGCCAGGCGGCGCCGCCATTGTTGCTTTTGTAGACGCCGTTCTCGGTTCCCGCATAGATCACCTGCGGGTTCGCCGGGTCGATGGCAAGCGCATAGGTGAACGGGCGTTCTCCCAGCCCATTGTTGATGGCGCGCCAGGTCACGCCGCCGTCCTCACTCTTGAACATGCCTTGCACCGTCTCTGTCCCTGCGTACAACGTCGTCGGCGTCACAGGGTCGATACCAATCGCCCTGACCTCAAACGGTCCCGACCCCGCCGCGCGCCAGGTGGCGCCGCCGTCGTCGCTCGTGTAGACGCCGTCCTCCGTCCCGGCGTAGAGCGTGGTCGGCGTCGTCGGATCGAACGCCATCGCCAGAATATGCGCACTGTTTGGGCCGATGAACCGCCACGCCGCCTCGTCTGCAGGGCGCAGCAGCGTCACAGACAGCGCCAGCGCCCCGATCAGCGCCAGGGTGATGAGGATGCCGATCCCGATGGTTCTGCGCGACACGTCAGTTATCTCCTTCCCTCTCGGGCGCCGTCAGCACGAGCTACGTCGTGTGCCGACCATTCGTTGCGACTGATGATCACTACTATCCCTCATAAAGAACGTGGGACTCGTCGATATTGCGCCTGTCTGCGCTCGTGTGCATCGGGAGTCTGCCATTTTAGATTGTAGATTTTAGATTGGAGATTGGACCGTGGGAACGTGGGAATGTGCAAACGTGGGAACGTGGAACGTGGAACGTGGAACGTGGGAACGTGCGAACGTGGGACTGTGGGAACGTGCGAACGTGGGAACGTGGAACGTGGAACGTGGAACGTGCAGGTGTGGAAGTAGGTGCGCGGGGTAGGGGCAAAGGCGCTGGAGCGCGACCGCATTCGTTTATTCGTTTCCCATTCGTTGACCGCGGGGATGGTACAGGCACGTGGAACGTGGGACCGTGGAACGTGGGAACGCGGAACGTGGAACGTGCGAACGTGATCACCAGACAATCACGTAATCACGTAATCTCAACGTGGAACGTGGGAACGTGGAACATATTCACAAAACAATCGCATAATCACGTAATCTCAACGTGCAAACGCGCGAACGCAAGCGCAGACGCGCAAGGGTGACGGCACTGGCGCACCGAGCGCAACCGCATTCGTTTATTCGTTCGCCATTCGTTGACAGTGGCAATGGTACAGGCACGTGGAACGTGGGAACGTGGGACGTGCGAACGTGCGAACGTGGGAACGTGGGAACGTGCGAACGTGCGAACGTGCGAACGTGGAACGTGCGAACGTGATCACCAGACAATCACGTAATCACGTAATCTCAACGTGGAACGTGGGAACGTGCGAACGTGGAACGTGGGAACGTGGAACGTGCGAACGTGATCACCAGACAATCACGTAATCACGTAATCTCAAAGTGGAACGTGGGAACGTGGGAACGTGCGAACGTGGGAACGTGGAAAACGCGCCCGACCCTTGAGGTCTCACGTCGGTGATCGTGTTCTGCCATGTCCCCTGGCTGGCGGAATGGTCGAACCAGCTGGTACGCACGTGTCCCGACCTCAAGGGTCTTGGCGGGCTGGAACGTGGAACGTGGGAACGTGGGAACGTGGGAATGTGCGAACGTGGAGCGTGATCACAAGACAATCACGAAATCCGGTAATCTCGTCATCTCAACGCGCAAACTCGTAATCACGTAATCACGTAATCCCCCCAATCACGCAATCGCCCAATCACGCAATCGCCCAATCACGTAATCCCCCCAATCCCCCAATCTCCCGTCTGATACCTGGCAGCAGGTCGTGTATAATGCCTGAAGAAAGAGACTATCCCAGGAGGAAGCACCATGAACCTCCCGCCATTTCGCAATGAACCGTTGACTGATTTCAGCGATCCTGCGAACATCGCCGCCATGGAGCAGGCGCTGGCAGATGTTCGCGCGCAGTTTGGGCGTACCTATCCCCTGATTATCGATGGCGAACGAATCACGACCGGCGCCACGATCGCATCGGTCAACCCGGCGCGCCCCGCGGAAGTTGTCGGGTATGCGGCGAGCGCCGATGGAGCGCTGGCGCAGCGCGCCATCGAAACGGCACACCGACGCTTTGCCGAATGGCGTCGCGCACCGGTTGAACAGCGCGTCGAATTGTTGCTCAAAGCGGCGGCTGCCATGCGCGCGCGCCGTTTCGAGTTGAACGCCTGGATCATCTCTGAGGTCAGCAAGAGCTGGGCAGAGGCGGATGCCGATGTCGCCGAGGCGATCGATTTCTGCGAATTCTATGCGCGCGAGATGCTGCGCCTGAGCGAGCCGCAGCCGCTCTACCCCATCCCCGGCGAAGATGACCGGCTGACCTACATCCCGCTCGGCGCCGGGGTTGCCATTCCGCCGTGGAACTTCCCGCTCGCCATTATGGTCGGGCTGGTGACGGCGCCGGTCGTGGCGGGGAACACGATTGTGCTCAAGCCCGCCTCGACATCGCCGATCATCGCGGCAAAGTTTATGGACATCCTGGAGGAGTGCGGTCTGCCCCCCGGCGTGGTCAATTACCTTCCCGGTCCGGGCAGCAGCGTCGGCGATACGCTGGTCGATCACCCACTGACGCGCTTCATCGGCTTCACCGGCTCGAAAGAGGTCGGCCTCCGCATCTTCGAGCGGGCAGCGAAGGTGCACCCCGGGCAGAAATGGCTCAAGCGCACAATCCTCGAAATGGGCGGCAAAGATACGATCATCGTCGATGAAACCGCCGACCTGGACGCTGCCACGTCCGGCATTGTCGCTTCCGCCTTTGGCTTCCAGGGGCAGAAATGCTCCGCCTGTTCACGGGTTGTCGCCGTCGAGCCGGTGTACAACGAACTCCTCGACCGCGTGATTGAAGCGACTGGCGGGTTGACGGTCGGCGATCCGGCGCAGCGCGGGACGTTCATGGGCGCGGTGATTGATGAACGTTCGCGCGATAAAATCCGCTGGTACATCGAGGAAGGGCAGCGCGAAGGCGGACGTCTGGCGTTCAGCGGCGAGGCGCCGGGTGACGGGTTCTTCGTGCCGCCGACGATCATTGCCGATGTGGCGCCCGATGCGCGCATTGCCCAGGAAGAGATTTTCGGTCCGGTGCTGGCATTCATCAAGGCGCGCGATTTCGACGAGGCGCTGGCAATCGCGAACAATACCGAGTATGGTCTTACCGGCGGCGTCTATTCCCGCTCACGGGAGCGACTGGAGCGCGCCCGCGATGAGTTTCACGTTGGCAATCTCTATTTCAACCGCAAGATCACCGGCGCGATGGTCGGCGCGCATCCGTTTGGCGGCTTCAACATGTCCGGCACCGACTCGAAAGCAGGTGGACGCGATTATCTGCTGCTCTTCCTGCAAGCTAAAACCGTCGCCGAAAAACTGTAATACCATTTTAGATTTTGGATTGCAGATTATCGCGCAGGGCGTTCTGATGCGCTTTGGCGGAACCATGCCTGCAGAGTATTCAAGTGAAATTGGTATAACTTCGCATACGTTTGAACGTTCAACGTTCAACGTTCAACGTTCCAACGTTCAACGTTCAACGTTCCACCGTTCCACGTTCAACGTTCCAACGTTCCACGTGCAACTATCAGGATAACACCATGAATCACCCACCACAACTCACCGAACTCAAGGCGCGGCTGCACGAGATCTACGACCTGGAAATGGCCGCTGCATTATTGAACTGGGATCAGACCACCTATATGCCGCCAGGCGGTGCAGCGGCGCGTGGTCGTCAGCTGGCGACCCTTGGACGGATCATCCACGAGAAACAGGTCGATCCGGCGATCGGGCGCCTGCTCGAGATGCTCCGTCCCTACGAGGAGTCGCTTCCGCCTGATGCGCCCGATGCCGCACTCATCCGGGTCGCGCGGCGCGACTATGAACGAGCGACGCGTATTCCGGCCGCGTTTACCGCCGAACTCTATCAGCATATGGCCGCCAGCTACGATGTCTGGTCGCGCGCGCGCCCGGCGAATGATATTGGAGCAGTGCTGCCCTATCTGGAACGCACCCTCGACCTCAGCCGCCGCTTCGCCGAATTCTTCCCGGGGTACGAGCATATCGCCGACCCGCTGATCGACATGGCGGATTACGGCATGCGCGCCACAACGATCAGGCAGGTCTTTGCAGAACTGCGCCAGGGCCTGATCCCGCTGGTCGAACAGATCACTGCTCAGCCGCCGATCGATGACTCCTGCCTGCGCCAATTCTTCCCCAAAGAACAACAACTGGCATTTGGCGTCGAGGTCATCACGGCGCTGGGGTACGATTTCACCCGCGGACGACAGGATACAACGCTGCATCCGTTCATGACGAAGTTCTCCCTGAACGACGTGCGCATTACGACCCGCTTCGATGACCACGATCTGGGGTCAGCGCTCTTCAGCACGATCCACGAGGCCGGTCACGCCATGTATGAGCAGGGCATCACCCCGGAGTTCGAGGGAACGCCGCTCGCCTCAGGCACATCCGCCGGTATGCACGAAAGCCAGTCGCGCCTGTGGGAGAATATCGTCGGGCGCAGTCGCCCGTTCTGGGAACACTTCTATCCGCGCCTGCAGGCAACCTTTCCCAACCAGCTGGCGCATGTTTCGTTCGAAACGTTCTACCGCGCCATCAACAGGGTCGAGCGCTCGCTCATTCGTGTGGAGGCCGACGAAGTGACCTACAACCTGCACGTCATCCTGCGCTTCGATCTGGAACTGGCGTTGCTGGAAGGGACGCTGGCTGTGCGTGATCTGCCCGAAGTCTGGCACGAACGCTACCGCAGCGATCTTGGCGTTGCACCGCCGGATTATCGTGACGGCGTGTTGCAGGATGTTCACTGGTATGGCGGATTGATCGGCGGTGCATTTCAGGGGTATACCCTGGGGAACATCATGAGTGTGCAACTGTTCGATGCCGCGCTGCGCGATCACCCCGACATCCCGCACCAGATTGCCCACGGCAGTTTCGACACGCTGCGCGCGTGGATGCGTGAGCATGTCTATCGCCACGGTCGCGCCCTGGACGCCGATGACATCCTGCGCCGCGCAACCGGGAAATCGCTTGATGTGCAGCCGTATCTGTCGTACTTGAGGCGCAAATACGGCGAACTGTATCACATCGCGATCGACGCATAAGCCATTCAGACAAGACAGGAGCAATCATGCCCCTTCGCATCCTTGCCTTTGCCGGCATCTGGCTCATGCTTGTCGGCAACATCCCCTCTGTCGGGGCGCAGCCTGATACCTACACCATCTACCTGCCGCTCGTTGTTCGTGATGCCGTGTATCGCACCGGTGAAGGAACCTACTACAATGCCACCGGCGACGGCAACTGCATGTTCGGTCCATCACCGCACGACCTGATGGTGGCGGCGATGAACCACACTGACTACGGAGTCGCAGCGCTTTGCGGCGCATTCATCGAAGTTATCGGACCGAAGGGCAGCGTTGTCGTGCGCATCGTTGACCGCTGCCCGGAGTGCGCCCCCGGCGATGTTGATATGAGCCAGCAGGCATTTGCCCGCATCGCCGATCTGTCTGCTGGGAGGGTTCCTATTCGCTGGCGCGTCGTCAGTCCCGACATCCCCGGTCCGATCGCCTACCGCTTCAAGGAGGGAAGCAACCGGTGGTGGACGGCCGTGCAGGTCCGTCATCATCGCAATCCCATCGCCAGGTTTGAGTACCGTCGTTCCGATGGACAGTGGCAGACGGCGCCGCGCACGATGTACAACTACTTCGTGGCAGAAAGCGGTATGGGACCCGGACCGTACACCTTCCGCGTCACCGATGTGCACGGGAACGTGTTGATCGACACTGGTATTCCATTCATCGAAGGCGGCGTAATCAACGGCGGCGGGCAGTTTCCGCCAGCGCCCTGAAATTCGCAGCATTCTTTGTGCACTTTGCAACAAAAAAGGGGTATAATATCGGCGATGTTGAACAGGATGTCTGTAACCATAATGCTCCGCGATCCACGAATGGTCTTGTAATCGATGGCACACCATCATACATTCGGCCATGACGGCCAACGGTTTGGAAGGTGATGGAAGACCGCCAGTTTGAAGGCGACCTTCATCACCTTTTTGTATCTGTACGAGGCTGGCAGAACGTCCGCCTTCATGCGTATGGAGAACACCTATGATACAAATGCTCGACACAGAAACCCAGCCACGTCCGCTTGATCGTCCGGTGATCGAACCGATCATCAATGACTTCTCGATCGTTGCTGCGACCGTCAATGGTTCCGGCAGCCAGACGGCGAATAATGTGCTGATGCGCGCCATTTTCAAGATGGGCATACCGGTGAGCGGCAAGAACCTCTTCCCGTCGAACATCCAGGGTCTGCCGACCTGGTTCACCATCCGCGTCAGCAAAGATGGTTACACTGCGCGCCGCGAAACGACCGAGATCCTGGTCGCCTTCAATCAGCGCACCGCCGATGAAGACCTGGCGTCGCTCGTGCCTGGCGGCGTCTGCGTGTATCCAAACGACATCAAGTTCACCAATCTGCGTTCGGATGTTCACTTCTACCCCATGCCGGTGCGCGATCTGGTCAAACAATCCGGCGTGGACGCAAAACTGCGCGATTACATCGCCAACATGGTCTATGTCGGCGCGCTGGCGGAACTGCTGGGCATCGACATGGGCGAGATCAAAGCGGCGCTTGAGCGCCATTTTAAGGGCAAACCCAAACCTGTCGCTCTCAACTACGGCGTCGTGACGGCTGCCGCCGAATGGGTGCGGGCACATCTGGCGAAGACCGATCCCTTCCGCGTTGCGCCGATGGACAAAACCCAGGGACTGATCCTGGTCGATGGGAATACCGCTGCTGCGTTTGGCGCATTGATGGGTGGTATGACCGTATGTGCCTGGTATCCGATCACTCCCTCGACCAGCCTGATCGACGCAATGACCGAACTGGCGCCGATTCTCCGCGCCGACCCGGAGACAAATACGACGACGTATGCGATTGTTCAAACCGAGGACGAAATTGCGGCCGCCGGTATGATCGTCGGCGCCGGATGGGCTGGTGCGCGCGCCATGACCGCTACCTCCGGCCCCGGCCTGTCGCTGATGAACGAGTTCGTGAGTCTGGCATACTTCGCCGAGGTTCCCTGTGTCATCTGGGACGTGCAGCGTATGGGACCGAGCACGGGTCTGCCGACGCGCACATCACAGGGCGACGTTCTTTCGGCGTATTACATGGGGCACGGCGATACGCATCACGTCATTTTGTTCCCCGGCACAATGACCGAGTGTTTCGAGTTCGGCTACCTGGCATTCGACCTGGCCGAACGATTGCAGACGCCGGTACTGGTATTGAGCGATCTCGACCTCGGTATGAATAACTGGATGTCTGAACCATTCACCTATCCCGACAGGCCCCTCGACCGCGGTAAGGTGTTGAGCGCCGACGATCTGGAGAAGTTCAAGGACTGGGGGCGTTACAAAGATATCGATGGCGACGGGATTCCGTACCGTACCCTGCCGGGCAACCCCAACCCGCGCTCAGCATACCTGGCGCGCGGCACCGGTCATAATGAGTTTGCGCTCTACAGCGAGCGCCCGGACGACTGGCAACAGAATCTGGATCGCCTGACCCTCAAACACAGTACAGCGCGCACACTCGTTCCGAAGCCAGTCATCCAGGAAGCCGACGGCGCCACTATCGGCATCATCGCGTATGGGTCGACCGACCCCGCGGTGCGCGAAGCGTGCGACATCCTGCGCACCCGCGGGATCACGGCGAGTTATCTGCGTCTGCGGGCGCTGCCGCTCGAGTCGACCCTTACCGACTTTCTGGCCAAATATGAGCGCATTTATGTCGCCGAACTGAACCAGGACGGTCAGATGGCGCAACTCGTGCAATTGCATGCACCGGAGTATGCCGCACGCATTCGTTCAGTGCGCATCTGCAACGGTCTGCCGATGAGCGCACAGTTTGTGGTGGACTCGATCACAGATGCTGAGAACAGCCATGATGAAGCATGAGAGAGGATGCGATGACAGTCGAGACAAAAGCCAACGGCAAGCCGAATGTCAATAGAATCGGGCTGACAAGCCAGGACTACCGCGGCAGAGAAACGACGCTCTGCCAGGGATGCGGGCACAACTCGATCACAAGTCAGATTATTGCGGCGGCGTTTGAGCTGTCGCTTGCGCCGCACCAGGTCATCAAGATGAGCGGAATTGGCTGCTCGTCCAAAACGCCGGCATACTTCATGAGCCGCTCGCACGGTTTCAACACGCTGCACGGGCGCATGCCATCGGTGACGACCGGTGCAGTCCTCGCCAATCGCACCCTGCTGGCGATCGGGATTAGCGGTGACGGCGATACCGGCAGCATCGGTCTGGGACAGTTCAAACACATGGTGCGCCGGAATGTGCCCGTGGTGTATATCGTCGAAAACAACGGTGTGTACGGCCTGACGAAAGGGCAGTTCTCGGCAACCGCCGATGTGGGTCAGACCCTGAAATACGCCGGCACCAACGTCCTGCCTCCAATCGATATCTGCATCGAGGCGCTGGCGGCTGATTGCGGCTTCGTTGCGCGCTCCTTCGCCGGCGACGCCAAACAGGTGCGTGAACTGTTGAAGGCGGCCATGTCGTTCCACGGCACTGCTGTGATCGACATTATCAGCCCGTGCGTCACCTTCAATAACCACCACGATTCGACCAAAAGCTATGACTACGGCAAGGCGCACGAAGAGCGCCTGCAGGACATTCAGTTCATCCCGCGCTTCGAAGAGGTTCATGTCGAGTATGAGGAAGGCGGCGAACGCTACGTCCAGTTGCACGACGGTCCGATGATCAAACTGCGCAAACTGGGGCGCGACTACGACCCGACGAACAGGTGGCAGGCTATCGAACTTCTGGAAAAGGCGCGCCAGAACCACGAGTTTATCACCGGGCTGCTCTACATTAACACCCAGCGTCAGACGCTGCACGAGGTCATGCACCTGACTGACACACCACTCGCATGCCTGTCCGACGATCAGCTGCGTCCCTCACGCGAACGGTTCGAGCAGGCAATGCAGGAGTTTGTGTAGTCGTACCTGTTCACAATCGGGGGCTTCAGGGGAAGCCCCGAGATTAAGAGCCTATCCGAAAAACCGCATCCTGAGTAGCGCACAGCGCGTATCGAAGGGGCGGTTTTTCGGTATCCTGCGTTATTCGGATAGGCTCCTGGGGCATACTCTCCTCTCGACAACCTAAAGGAAGAGATAGCGGTGCGCGACAGGCTGAAGCCGGTCGTACCGGTACCACCGCCTTCCGGCGGTGGAGGACAGGCTGAAGCCGGTCGTACCACCCCGTACCACCGCTTTCAGGCAGTGCGCGACAGGTGAGCCGGCGCTTGCTGGTACGCTGGAAGAAGAGGCCTGCGCATTACCTTGCCTTCCTCCACTTCTGCGCTGCCCGGTTATTCGGACAGGCACTTAGTGCGCTCTTCTACGAAGCTGGATGGGGCTACCACAGCATCATTGCTTTAGTAGTGCACATTTACGAAAATCGCGTTTGGTCTTGCTGGAGTTGCTCTTGGACCAGGTCAACTATCAACAACCCACGCCCAATGCCTGTATCTCACCGCAGTACCCACGCTATCAGCTTGACAATCCAATGTCCTGTGCATACAATGTATTTACATCAAGAAAGGGTAGAATTCATGAAGACGGTCATCAAAACCAGAATAGTTAAGATTGGCAACTCCCAAGGGATTCGTATTCCTAAAGTTGTTGTCGATCAGCTTGGACTTGCCGCCGACATCGAACTTGAAGTGCAAGACGGTCAACTCATCATCCGGCCGGCTCGTCAGGCTCGGGTCGGGTGGGACGAGCAGTTCCGCCATATGGCAGAGTGCGGCGACGATCAACTCCTCGATCCGGACGTTCCGAGCCTCTCAGTCTGGGATGAGGAGGAATGGTCGTGGGAGTAGCGCGCTTCGAGGTGTATCTGGTGAATCTTGACCCAACCGTTGGGGCAGAAATCAGGAAAACGCGCCCCTGCCTGGTCATCTCTCCAGACGAGATGAATCGGCATATCCGAACGGTCATTATGGCCCCGATGACGACGACGTCTCGCGCGTATCCCTCGCGTGTTGCCTGTCGCTTTCAGGGAAAAGACGCATTCATCGTGCTTGACCAGATTCGCACGGTTGACCGGCAACGATTACTCAAATATCTCGGCACGATCGACGAACAAACACAGCCAACGGTGCTTGAAGTATTAGCGGAAATCTTCGCGGAATAAGCAGGCATTTCCGACATTGTGATCGACGGTGACCTGAGCGTTTTCCCTGTCACCGAGGAGCAGATCCGGGCGGCACTGAGCTGGGCGGGGTGCATCGCTGGCGCATTGACGATCGATGAGTATCGCAGACTGCTCAGCGACGCCGGTTTTACCGACATTGCCATCACCGTGCAGCACCGCTACACGATCGACGATGTATCTTCGGAGGCGCCTGGAGATCTGGCGGCGATACCTGAGGATGTGGTGAAGGGTCTGGCAGGATGTTTTACGAGCAGCGCGATCACCGCACGAAAGCCGCAGTGATGACGCCAACCTGCGGAAGCGTCACGCTTCCGCAGGTCCGTAGGTAGTTTGTTGCTAGTCCCCGCCGTCGCCGAATGCTGTCACCACCGGCGCTCCTGCTTCACGGCGCGGCAGCGCCACCGAGATAACCCCGGCGGCAAGCACGAAGGCGACGGCGAACCAGAGACATCCCACCAGCCCCCAGACCTGATAGACAGCGCCGGAAAGCACGGTGCCCGCCAGGCGTCCCATTGCGTTCGCCATGTAGTAGAACCCAACCCCCATCGCCGCTTTGTCGCTCTCGGTATAGGCAAGAATGAGATACGAGTGCACCGATGAGTTCATGGCGAAGATGATGCCGAACGCAATCAATCCGGCGATAACGACCAGCGCCGGATCGACGCCGCTGGCGAGCGCTATGGCGATGCCGGCCGGGAATGCCGCCAGCGCGAACGCCAGCCACATCGCGGTTTGTCCGTCTGGCACGCTGCCGTGCGCAATTCCTGCTTCATCGACCTTCATCCGGCGTTTGATGACCTCTGGCGCTGATGCCTGCACAATCCCGTAGCCGATGACCCAGATCGCCAGAAACCCGCCAACCTGCCAGAAGTTCCACCCCAGCACAGTGTAGAGGAAGACCGGAAGACCGACGACGAACCAGACATCGCGGGAGGCGAACAGGAAGATGCGCGCCGCTGCCAGGAAGTTGACTGCGCGGTTGTGCGAGAACATCTGGCGGAACTTTGCCTTCTTGTTTGCCTTGCCGAGGTCGCCGCGCATCAGGATCGCGGTGACGACCAGCGCTGTGATGACCAGTCCTGCCAGAATGATGATCGCGGTGCGGAAACCGACCAGATAAAGCAACAATCCGCCGACGAAGAAGCCCACTCCTTTGAGCGCGTTCTTCGAGCCGGTCAGGATTGCCACCCATTTGAAGAGCGTGGATTGCGCGTCCTCGGCGACGATCAGTTTGACCGCGCTCTTGCTGCTCATTTTCGTCAGGTCTTTGGCGATGCCGGAGAGCGCCTGCGCAACCATGACGTAGGGCACGGTCAGCCAGGCAGAGTCTGGCAGCGCCAGCATGCTTAACGCCGCAAACTGAACGCCGAGACCGGAGAAGAGCGTACTCTTCAGCCCCATGCGCGCAGCCAGGTAGCCGCCGAACAGGTTGGTGACGACGCCAAAGATCTCGTAGAACAGGAACAGCATTGCCACCTGGAACGGCGAATAGCCGAGTTGATAGAAGTAGAACAGCACCAGCATGCGAAGTGCGCCATCGGTGATCGTATCCGCCCAGTAGGCGCCGGTCACCAGGATATAATTGCGCAGATCGTTCGATGCCGTTCGCGGCGCTGCAATATCTGCGGTTGCCACGGATCCTCCTTATATGGATGCTCATCCTTCCATCATGAGCGCCACTTTCCGCGCCAGTTCGACATACCGGTTCGCGTAGCCCCATTCGTTGTCGTACCAGGCGAAAATCTTGACCTGGGTGCCGTTGGTGACCATCGTTGAAGGTCCGTCGATGATCGCCGAGCGCGGGTCGTCTTTGAAATCGACCGAGACGAGCGGGCGATGTTCGTACCCCAGGATGCCCGCCAGCGGACCCTCAGCGGCAGTGCGGAGCAGCGCATTCACCTCGGCGACGGTCGTTGGGCGCTGCACCTCGAAAACACAGTCGGTAAGCGACGCGTTCAGCAACGGCACCCGCACGGCGATGCCGTCGAGTTTTCCCTGCAACTCGGAGAAGATCAGTCCGATAGCGGTCGCTGAGCCGGTGGTTGTCGGAATGAGCGACAGACTGGACGCGCGCGCCCGGCGCAGGTCTTTGTGGGGGGTATCGAGAATGCTCTGGGTATTGGTCATATCGTGAATGGTCGTAATCATCCCATGCACAATGCCGATCCCTTCGTGGATGACCTTGACGACCGGCGCCAGACAGTTGGTCGTGCAGGACGCAGCGGTCAGGATATGGTGCTCGTCCGGGTTGTACCAGTGATCATTCACGCCCATGACGATATTGAGCGCGCCGTCCTTGACGGGCGCCGCCACGATGACCTTGCGCACACCGGCGTCGAAGTACGCCTGCAACGTCTCACGGGTGCGGAACTTGCCGGTGGCTTCGAGGACAATATCGACGCCGGCGGCGCGCCAGGGAACGGCGCCTGGCTCTCTGACGCTGCTATACCCAATCGGTACGCCCTCGACGATCAACTGCCCCTGTTTGGTTTGAATATCACGCTGCCACCGCCCGTGAACCGAGTCGAACTCCAGCAGGTGTGCGGCAGTTTCGACCGGACCGCCGATCTCGTTGATATGGGCGACAGTCATGTCGGACCAGCCCCACATTGCGCGCAGCGCCAGGCGCCCGATCCGTCCAAATCCGTTAATTCCGATTCGCACTGTCATGACCGATTTCTCCCATTTCCTCCCTGATGATTATCTCATTGCCGATTGATTACGCCGTTCGCGTTCAATCAGGATCTGCAAATAGCGAATGCGGTTTGCCAGTTGCGTGGCCGTGTGGTGGAAGGCGCGGCGCCTTTCGGCTTCCGGTTCGACAGCTGCCGGGTCCGGAATGCTCCAGTGAATAGATTCCTTCAAGCCAGGAAAGACGGGGCATGTCTCGCGCGCGCGATCACAGACGGTGATCACATAATCGAAGTGTTGATCGAGAAACTCTTCGTAGTGCTTGGAGCGTTGCCCACGAATGTCAACGCGCATCGAGTCCATGGTTTCTATCGCCAGAGGATGCACCTCACCCGGCTGGCTTCCGGCGCTGAACACCTCAATGGCGCCGTGGCTGAACTCACGCAGCAACCCTTCCGCCATTTGCGAACGCGCGCTGTTGTGTGTACAAAGAAACAGAATGCGCGGTTTGGCGCGCGGTGCGGTCTCCTCTTCGGCTGCAGCGATTGCCTGCCCCAGCGTCGGATGGATCATCATGCCGGCGCGGGCATAGCGCTGCTGCAAACGATCCAGGTTGAGCTGATAGTAGCGTTCGCCGGCGCCAACATCACTGATGCGCGAGGTGACCAGCCCGGCGGATTCCAGATCGGCGAGCGCGGCGGCAATGGTTTCGCGCGGTTGCCTGACAATGTCGCTCAGTTCAGATACGCGCTCATCGCTCCGCGCCAGTCGCATCAGAATGGCGCAACGCACCGGATCAGCAAGCAAACGGAAAAAGGCGACCGCATCGTGCAGGGTGGCGTCCATCATGTCCTTCTCCTCCTTTTCCATCAGTGTCTATTGATAGAAATAAGCGGTAACAAACTGAGCAACCCTTCAACGCGCACCCGCAATTCATCGCGTGCAGTGCGGAACGCAGCCAGTCGTTGGGTCTCATCGCCGGCGACCGCAACCGGATCAGGGATGCTCCAGTGCAGACACAGCGGCGCATCCAGCGCTGCACTGCATTCTTCGCGCGCCAGGTCGCACACCGTGACCACCACGGCCGGCGCCGGCTCGACGACATCGGTGATATGCTTGGCGCGCTGATAGCCGATGTCGATGCCAGCCTCGGCCATGACCTGGACAGCCAGCGATTGCACGCTGGCCGGCGCCGTGCCTGCACTGCGCGTGACGACCCGTCCGCCGCTCAAATGGCGCAGCCAGGCTTCGGCGATCTGTGAGCGCGCGCTGTTGCGGGTGCAAATGAACAGAACTGGACCAGCAACGGATGATGGGGGCGCCGCCTGCGTTGGAAGCGCCAGCGCGCCACCGATCAACTGGAGATGCTGCTGAAGCGCTGCGAGGTCGAGCGCGTAATAGAGCACCCTGCCATCGGCGTCGCTGCGGTGGGTGCGCACAAGCCCTGCCTGACGCATGATGCCGAGGTGGTACGACACCAGATTCTGCGGCAGATCGAGGCGCTCACAGAGTTCGCCGACCTGCCGGTCGCTCCAGCGCAGTTCGCCGATCAGCCGCCAGCGCGTTTCGTCGCCGAGTAAACGAAGCGCCTCTGGCATCGGTGCAGATGGTATGATCGATCGATGGGTGAGCGTCATCACCGGTCCTGTGGTGCGATCATCGCTTGCCTGGAGTATACCAGAGATCGCAAAAAATATCAATTGCAATTGATGGATTGATGGGGTGTGTACAACCACTCTCCGCTGTTAACGAATGGAGAACGAATAAACGAATGCGGTCGCGGCTCGACGCGCCTGTTTCCCAACCCTGCGCGCCTGCACGTTCGCATGGCGGGATTAGGTGATTACCAGATTACGTGATGGTCCTGTGATCACGTTTGCACGGTGGGATTAGGTGATTACCAGATGACGTGATGGTCCTGTGATCACGTTTGCACGGTGGGATTAGGTGATTACCAGATTACGTGATGGTCCTGTGATCACGTTTGCACGGTGGGATTAGGTGATTACCAGATTACGTGATTGTTCTGTGATCACGTTTGCACGTTCCACGTTTCACGTTCGCACGTTCGCACGTTCCACGTTCGCACGTTCCACGTTCCACGTTTGCACGTTTGCACGTTCGCACGTTCCACGTTCCACGTTTGCACGTTTGCACGTTCGCACGTTCCACGTTCGCACGTTCGCACGTTCCACGTTCCACGTTCGCACGTTCCCACGTTCGCACGTTCCCACGTTCCCACACATCTACTTCCGCAGGCGCGGATCGAGGGCGTCGCGCAAACCATCGCCGACAAATGAGAAACTGAGCATGATCAGGGCGATCAGGAGGGTGGGGAGCAATCCCATGTGCCAGTAGACGCGGATATAGGCGAAAGAAGCGCCGACCATCTTACCGAGGCTGGCGGTCGGCTCATTGATGCCAAGACCCAGGAAACTGAGACCGGCTTCGGTGAAGATGGCGGTAGGAATGCCAAGGGTGACGGCGATGATCAGGGGCGTGAGCGCATTTGGCAGGAGGTGACGCCAGGCAATCTGGAAGGGTGGAATGCCGATGGCGCGCGCGGCTTCGATGAACTCTTTTTCGCGCAGCGAAAAGAGTTGGGCGCGGGTAAGGCGGCAAATATCGACCCAGCCGATCAGACCGATTGCCAGAATGACATTGAACAAACCACCGCCAAGGATCGAGATCAGGAACAGTGCGAACAACAACTGCGGAATAGCAGTAAACAACTCCACGACCCGCATAACGAAGAAATCGACCCATCCACCCAGAAAACCTGCGCTCAGCCCCAGTGTTGCACCGATGAGCAGCGCAATCGCCTGAACCGAAATACCGACGATCAGCGAGGTGCGCACGCCGTGGATCAGACGTTTCAGCATATCGCGCCCAACGTCATCGGTGCCGAGGATGTAGCCTGCCTCGCCGGGGAACTTGCGCGCATCGATGGGGCGGGCAAAATTCGGCTGCGGCGCCAGAATATCGGCGAACACAGCGAGAAAGACCAGGAACCCAACCACGATGAGCGCCCCCATTGCCAGTTTGTTTTTAGAGAAGCGGATGGCAGCGTCGCGCCAGAGATTGCTCGGAGGGCGCGAAATGATCGGATCGGCGGTCGAGATGGCATCTTTTGTGGCAATCGCGCTCATGGCACTCTCTGGCAATCGCTCAGGTCAGTTTTACACGCGGATCGATAATGGTGTAGAGCAGGTCTGTAATCAGATAGACCAGTCCCCACAATGCGGCGATCAACAGCATCAACGCCATGATCATCGGGTAGTCGCGGTCGAGGACGCTTTCGACGAAGAACTTGCCAAGCCCTGGGACACGGAACATGGTCTCGACGAAGATCGTGCCGGTGATCAGGTCTGGAATGCGCGGACCGAGCACCGTAATGATTGGAATGAGGGCATTCTTGACGGCGTGGCGCATCACCACCATGCGCTCCGCCAGCCCTTTGGCGCGCGCGGTCCGAATATAGTCCGCCGTGAAGACATCGACCAGACTGGCGCGGGTGTAGCGGGTGGCAACGCCCATCGGACCCAACCCCAGCGCAACGACCGGCATGATGATCTGTCGCCAGTCATCGCCCCACCCGCCAAGCGGCAACCACCGGAGTTCGACGGCAAACACCAGAATGAGCCACAGAGCAATGACAAAATTGGGCACCGTCAAACCAAGCGTTGCAACGAAGGTGACAACATAATCCAGTATGCTGTTCTGTCGCACTGCCGCCAGAATGCCGAGCGCAATACCGCCGCCGAGCGCCACGATGACGGTGATGCCGCCGAGCATAATACTTACGGGCCAGGTGCGCCCGATCACCTGCGCAACGGTTTCGGTCGGGCTGGAGAATGAGTACCCGAAGTCGCCGCGCAGTGCATTCGCCATGTACCTGATGTACTGGATGTGCAGCGGTTGATCAAGACCATATTTGCGTAGAATATTTTCTTTTGCCGCAGGCGGCAGCGGCATATTCGGCTCGTCGAACGGTCCGCCTGGTGTAGCGTGCATCAGCAGAAATGCAACAATCGATACCAGAACGAACACAAACGCCAGTCCTGCCAGCCGCTGAGCAACATATGCAATCATCAGCCACTCCGCATGGCATCCGGAACAGGGGCGAAATGAGGCTCATCCCAACCCCTGTCCCTTCGTTATCCCGTTCCTCTCGTTTTACTGTGGCGTCCCCTTACGATACTTCGTGACCTCATCGCTGATGTACAGCGTCTGCAGCGAGTTGCTCATCGAGGTGAAGCCAGGCCATTGCAGTCCGGCAAAGCCGGCAATGTTCGGTTCGAAGCACTCACCGACAACATACGGCTTGTAGATGTCGGCGACGGTGCGGTGGTAGATGAAGACCGCCGGCGCTTCTTCACACAGCAACCGCTCGGCATCCTGGAAGATCTTGATGCGCGCCTCCTGGTCAGTCATTTCTGACGCTTTCAGCACCATTTCGTCATATGTCTTGTTAAACCAGTTGTGCCGACCGGTGCTGAGCCAGACGCCGAGCATGTTCGACGGGTCGAGGAAATCGATGCCATACGATACCATGCCAAACTGGATCTGCGTCGGTTTGGCATTGATGGCGTCCATGAAGGTCTTGAACTCCTTGTTCGAGACCTCGACCTCGATGCCGTACTCTTGAGTGATTTCCGCCGCAATCGCTGCTGCGAGCGCCTGGCGGATCTGCGGCTCGTTACGCAGCCACATGGTCAGTTTGGGGAAGCCTTTTCCGCCTTCGTAACCGGCCTCTTTCAAGAGCGCGCGCCCCCGTTCAGGATCGTAACGCTGTATGTCCTTCAGCCCCTCGGAGTTCGACGCCGGGAAACCGGGCATCAGGAACGAATATGCCGGGATGCCCTGGGTTGGCGTGATGATGGTCTTGATCAGCGTATCGCGGTCGATGATGTGGCTGAATGCCTGGCGCACACGCACATCGTTGAATGGCGGGTTCTGGCAATCGAAGAAGAGATAGTCGGTGCGGAAGTCGGCTGCCGTCAGGCGAACCTGCTTCGACAGTTCGGGGTCGCGGGCGATGATTTCGTTGTCGGCAGTCTGCAACTGCTCGCCGGTCACCCGGTCGACTTCGCCCGCCTGGTAACCGGCGAACATTGCTTCCGGTCGCGCAGCGATCTGGATGACTCGCTCGATGCGCGGGCGATTGGTGCCCTTGTAGGTCGGGTTGATCTCGAAGACAACCCGCTCGCCGGGTTTGAACTCCTTCAGCAGGTACGGTCCGCACGAGATCGTCTTTGCCGGGTCGGCGGTGTAGAGACCGGTGCCGAATTCCTTGAGTTTGGCGGCGCTGAGCACTTCGCTGTAGACCAGTTTTGCGGGAAGGAAGGGCGCCGGGGTTTCAGTTTCGATGATGAGCGTATGCTCATCTTTGGCAGTGACCCCCAATTCTTCAAGTGGCAATTCGCCCGCCACACACTTGTCCCAGTTCTTGATCGCCCCTGGCGCGCTGTAATACCACGCGAAGTCCCAGGCATGCTGCGGGTCGGCGGCGTAGCGGAAGGTTGCCACGAAATCGTCGGCTGTGACCGGAGTGCCGTCGCTCCAGACAAGGTTCGGGTCAAGGTTGAACGTCCAGACTTTGCCGGTCTCGTCGGACGACCACGACAGCGCAGCAGCCGGCTGAACCTGGAAGTCCTTGTTCAGGCGAACGAGGGTGTCGCCGGTGAGGTTCGTGATACTGCCAAACCCGCCTGACTTATAGATCGTTTCCATCTGGTTGGGGCTGGTAAAGTCGGCGGTGATGTCGAAGTAGACCACGAACGCCTGATGCTCGAGAGGTGCAGCATTGGCTGGCAGAGTGACGCCGAGCGAATTGGTGACGGCGCCGGCTGGTGCAGCAGTGGGAGCCGGGGCGGCAGTGGGCGGAGGGGTCGGTTGCACTGGCGCCAGTGTTGGGGCGGCCGTCGGCGGGGGCAGGGTCGCCGGCGGCGCAGTTGGCGCGGTTGTCGCTCCACCGCCGCCACAGGCGGCCAGCGCCGCCGAACCGGCGCCAATCGCCGCAGCGCGCAGAAATGCCCGACGAGTCAAACGTGTCCTGGTTTTCTGGTCCATGCGTGCGTGTTCCTTTCCATGATTCGGTGTCTGGGGAGTCTATCACGCCGTGCGTGTGGACACAGCGTTTCCTGCACGCTGCCATACTGGGGCAGCGCCTGGAACAAGATGGAACATGTGTGCAAATATTCGATCATCGAGTACGCCAAAACTGCGCCTGCGCAGCGCGTTGACGACTTCCTGGACGTCAGCAGAGTTGCATGATAAGAACCGCTTTTGGGAGCATGTACCTGGAGTGCAGGATAGCAGAATGATAACATCACCTGAGTCGATTGTCAATGCTGGGTTAACACTCAGTTCGCTCGCAGAGTGCACAGCGGTCTTTGCCCGGTTGGGGCACGGCGCGCCGTGCCCCGACGGGTTTCCCCCGGCGTGCGCGGGTGCGCCGCGTGTTGGTTAGCGTCAGGCGCACGCGCTGTGGGTTTCCCCCGGCGCGCGCGGGT